>ERZ891134.328-NODE-328-length-41374-cov-12.978073_pt1 | contig 41374 bp, 43 predicted proteins | sample MGYA00520888_ERZ891134 | MGnify/ENA primary metagenome ERZ891134 (study PRJEB32303, sample SAMEA104408692) | aquatic metagenome | biome: Brackish water; feature: Coastal; material: water | place: Baltic Sea | collected 2014-10-23 | depth 10 m ... | reverse complement strand
ACAGCGGGGAAGAAGAAGGCCATCAAGGTGAGCAAGGGTGAGTACACCCCCTCGGCCTCCGTCCTCGCCGGTGCGCCCGGCACCACCACCTGGATGATCACCGCTCGCAAGCCAGGCAAAGCCAAGGTGAAGATCGCCGCCACACCGCCAGGGGGCGGGGATCCGGACATCTCGACATTGACGGTGATCGTGATGAAAGAGTCCTGCGAGGACTAAAGCGTCGCTCGCACGTGTTCTGAGTGCGGACCGCTACGCGTCCGCTCCGGTGAACTCGTGAACAACGTCGTCACTGTCGGCGACGTCCCATAACGCCCCAGCGATTCGGTCCGGATCGAACTCTGTTCCGGGCGCAATGCTTCCGCGGATAGTCAGTGTCCGCACCGCAATCGTCGTCTCGCGCAGGTCCTTGTCGAGCGCGATGGCGAGATTGCGAAGCGCGGCCTTCTGAAGCCCGAGCCCGACGCTTGCCACCATCGGGGAGTCCGCCGTTCCACCTCCGGTGAACAGGATGCGCGGGGACGACTGGGTGAGCATGCGCGGAACCACCGCCTGGGTCATCGCCAGAGCCGCGACCACTCCGGCATCAAGCCCCGAACTGACCGCATTGAGATCACTGTTCAGCCCTCCCGGTACCCAGGCGGACACGTTGAACAACGCGCAGTTGATTGCAGGGTCACACGCATCGGCGTAGGAGGTGACCGTGTCGCGGAGCGCCGTCGGTTGTGACGCATCGACAACCAGCGTCGCCACCCGCCCACCGTCGGGGCCGAGGTGCGACACCATCTCGTCGAGTGTGTCCGCTGAACGAGCTGCCAACGTGACGTCCGATCCGCGCGCGAGGGCGCGGCGAGCGAAGGCCATCCCGAGCCCGGGTCCCGCCCCCACGATGAGGACGTGACCGGCCGAGTGGCCTGAGAGCATCTCGCTATTCGTCGTCACAGGTCCTCCCGATCGCACACATTCTTGATGATCACGTTGCCCGGGACGACACGGCCCCCGACCACCAGGGAAATGTTCGGGGGCAAGAGGAAAGCGCCCCCCGGCGAGATGTCCCGTCGGGGGGCGCTTTCGTTACCAGGGGTTACAGGTGACGGGAGAAAATCGCGTCGATCTCCTCGACGTGGCTGGAGCCGTAGGGCCCTGCCAATTCCCGTTGCTTGCGCCACTCGCGCTCGACGGCACGTCGGCTGGTGGCTTCCTGCGAGTAATACGCGCGAATGCGCTTGAACATGCTGGCCTTACCTTTCTCGCCCTTGTGGGGCCCTTGTTGTGTTATGCGCCGGGGGTCACCCGGCTGCCCTATTGTCTCACGCCATTGATGACGTGGACGTTACGCAGAGATGTGCCCGCGATGACATGTGCGAGGCGAATGAGACCCGTGGCAACCAATGGTCCGTTGCCGAAAAAGGGTCGAACGACGAGCAGTGGGGTGCTAACACTTGCTTTTCCACGAGGGATCCAGACACCCGTTCCGGCGGCAGGCTGGTCCAAGAATCTGCCAAGAACGGTGACCTCTGTGGGACGTCCACGAGAAATTCTTACGGTGGAGCTGAGGGGACTCGAACCCCTGACCCCCTCCATGCCATGGAGGTGCGCTACCAGCTGCGCCACAGCCCCGTAGGGAGCGCTCAGCATACCCGGGGGCCGCTAGCGATCGTCGGCGAGTGCGGGCGTTGGTAACGAGCCCGCGTTGTACTCCTGCAGACGCCAGGCCGGACCGAATCCGGTGCTGTTCTCGCTCAGGATCGACCAGGCGCAATTGCTCAATACCCCGAGGCATGCCCACTGCTCCGGCGGCAGTTCCAGCAACGCACCGATACCCGCCCGCGCCGCGCCGCCGTGAGTCGCGACGACCAAGGTTTCGGATTCCGCTAACTCCTCGAGCCCATCGGTGATCGCTGCCACCACCCTGTCGGCCACCTCGATGCGGGTTTCACCGCCACCAGGGCGCGCATCGGAATCCGATGCCCACCGCGCCACTTCATCTCCGTGGCGCTCCAGCAATTCCGCGCGACTCAGGCCTTCCCACTCCCCCGCGAAGGTTTCACGAAGTCGGGCATCGGCCCTGACCTGAACGCCAGTTCTGTTGCTCAAGGCTTGGGCGGTCGCCCAGGCGCGGGCGAGATCCGACGCGATGATGCGATCCGGCTCAAGATACGCGAGCAACTCGGCGGCGCGCTCGGCCTGCGCTCGGCCCTCGTCGTCGAGTTCGATATCCGACTGTCCCTGAAATCTCCGCTCGGCGTTCCACGAGGTGCGTCCGTGACGCCAGAGGATGATCTGTCGCTCGCCCACGATTACTCCGAGGGGGCAGTCTGACCGGACGTCACAGACTCCGGCAGTTCGACGTCCGGGCAGTCCTTCCACAAGCGTTCGATCGCGTAGTGGACGCGATCCTCTGCCTGCTGCACGTGCACGACGACATCACCGAAGTCCAGCAGAACCCAGTGCGCCCCCTTCATGCCCTCCCGACGAATCGGCTTCACGCCTTTGGCATGCAACGCTTCCTCGATCGCGTCGACGATCGACTTCACTTGACGCTCGTTGGCGCCGGAGCAGATCACGAAGACATCGGTGATGACCAGTTGCTCGCTGACGTCGATCGCAACGATGTCCGTGGCGAGCTTGTCGGATGCCGCTTGCGCTGCGGTGATCGCGGTATCGAGGGAGTCGGGAGCCGCGCTCACAAGGCCCCACCCGAGTCCAGGAGATCCACATACAGTCGATGTTTGCGGATCCATCGGGCAACGCCCTCGGGAACCAGGTAATCGATCGGCTTTCCCTCGGATACTCGCTGACGGATATCGCTGCTGGATATCGACAAGGCCGGGATCTCGATCAACGTGACGACGCCCTCGGGCAGGCCAGGGTCGGCGAGTTGATGACCCGGCCGGGTGACGCCGACAAGGTGGGCTCGCTCGATGATCCCGTCCGGGTCGTGCCAGCCGACGATGTCGGTCAGAGCGTCCGCGCCGGTGATGAAGAACCACTCGGCCAAGTCGTGCGGGTGAGCACGGGCGAAACCCTTCTGCAGGTCACGCAAGGTGTCCACGGTGTAAGTGGGGCCATCTCGGTCAATATCGACCCGCGACACCTCGAAGCGGGGATCCGCCGCCGTCGCGATGACCGTCATCAGGTAGCGATCCTCACCAGAGGTCGTGGGGGTTGTCTTGTGCCACGGCGCACCCGAAGGGCAAAAGATCACTCGCTGGAGATCGAAACGGTCGGCCACTTCCGATGCAGCCACCAGGTGCCCGTGGTGAAGGGGGTCGAAGGTGCCACCCATGACACCGATGCGCAGGTTGCTCAGCGTCTTGCCCCGTTAGCGATCGACCCTGATCATCATCGTGATGATCAGCAGGCCGCCGAGCACTCCGAGGGCGGCCAAGCCGAACACCCATGCGGGAACGCCGGCTTCACCGCCGGCTTCGCTGGCCGCGAGAACGAGACTGTGTGCGCTCATAACCTCAGCCTACCCAGGCGACCTACGTGCGGGTGTGACCGTCGCCGGTCACGACGAATGTGGTGGACGTCAACTCCGGTAGCCCCATCGGGCCGCGCGCGTGGAGCTTCTGCGTGGAGATGCCGATCTCCGCACCGAAACCGAATTCTCCGCCATCGGTGAAGCGCGTCGAGGCGTTCACCATGATCGCTGCGGAATCGATGCGTGCCGTGAAATGAGCGATCGCAGTTTGACTGTCGCTAATGATCGCCTCGGTATGACCGGACGACCACCGGCGTATGTGATCGATGGCCTGGTCGATGTCGTCCACGATCGCGGCGGCAAGATCGAGCGAGTAGTACTCCGCCGCCCAGTCCTCATCACTCGCGCTAACGACCGTGCACGGACCGCCGGCCGCAGCATCGGCAAATCGCGCATCCGCGTGGACGGTGACGCCAGCATCGGCGAGGGCTTGGAGTGCCCGCGGCAGGAAAGCATCCGCCACCTTTCGGTGCACGAGAAGAGTTTCCGCCGCGTTGCAGACGCTGACCCGCTGGGTCTTGCTGTTCACGACCACAGTCACGGCTTTGTCGATGTCGGCGTCAGCGTCGACGTACACGTGACAGTTGCCCACGCCGGTTTCGATCACCGGGACGGTGGAGTTCTCGACGATGTTGCGGATCAGAGATTCGCCCCCACGCGGAATCAACACATCGACCAGGCCCCGGGCCGTCATCAGGTGCTTCACCGATTCGTGGGTATCTCCGGGAACGAGTTGCACAGCGTCGGGGTTCAATCCTTGCTCGGTCAGCGCCGAACGCATCGAGGAGACCAGCGCTTGGTTGCTGTTCATCGCCGAGGACGATCCACGCAGCAGCGCGGCGTTCCCGCTCTTGAGGCAGAGACCGGCGGCATCGACGGTGACGTTCGGTCGGGCCTCGTAGATCATTCCGACCACGCCGATCGGGACGCGCACCTGACGGACCTGCAAACCATTCGGCAAGGTGTATCCGCGGATCACTTCACCGACCGGATCCGGTAGGGCAGCAACGTCCCGAAGAGCCTGAGCGATCGCCGCAATGCGCTCAGCGTCGAGAGTGAGGCGGTCGATCAGAGCCGCCGACGTTCCGTTCTCGCGGGCGCGAGCCGTATCGATCTCGTTCTCCCGCACGATGACGTCGGCATCGGCTTCGAGGGCGTTTGCCATCGCGACCAGCGCACGGTCCTTTTCCTCGCGCGTCATCACCCGGAGTTCGTGGGCGGCGGCGCGGGATCGCCGCGCGGTGTCGCGCACGAGTTCGCGGTCATCCAGCATGGCTGAAGGGTACGCGACCTTAGAAGGGTGCGATACGTCCCTCGGGTGGCAGCACGCGGAGCGGTTCGTGCAGCAGGTAGGTCTGTCGGTCGAGTACTTGAAGCCCGACGACATCCCAACCGGGAAGCCTGGACGAGCGCTCGTTGGTCCCCCACATGGCACTGGCGATCGCAACTGCCGCGTCCATGCCTTCTGCTTCCTCCCAGTAGCGCAATTCCGCACGGTCGTTGCCGTACCGAGCCTCCAACAAGAATGGGTGCGCGTGACTCAAGCGCTCTAGCGCCTGGCGCACGTGATCGATGGGTTGCGACTCACCGGACACCGTCAAGGTCACATGCCACATGCGGAGCGAGCCGATGTCGGCCGACGGCGACACACTGCGGAGGACCATCGCGCCTCCTTCCACCCGCTACTGCGACAAGACCACCATGTCGTCTCGGTGGACGACTTCGCGTTCGTACTCCGGTCCACGTTCGCGTCCTAGTTCCCGAGTCGAGCGCCCCAGCAAAGCCGGAAGCTCCCGTGCATCAAAGTTCACCAAACCTCGAGCGATCACGCGACTGTTTTGATCAATTAGGTCCACCGGATCTCCCGCAACAAACGTCCCATCAACCGCAGTGATTCCCGCTGGCAACAGTGATGCTCGTCGCACCGTCACGGCCTCGACGGCGCCGTCGTCGAGTGTGAGTGTGCCGTTTGGTGTCGTCGCGTGCGCCAGCCACAACAGTCGAGTCGATGTTCGCTGACCAGTGGGGTGGAAGACGGTGCCCACGTCCGCGCCACCAAGTGCCCGGTCCACGTTCGCCGCCGACGTCACCAGCGTCGGGATGCCCGCGCTCGTCGCGATGGTGGCTGCTTGCACTTTGGTGGCCATGCCACCAAGGCCGACCCCTGCACCGCTGGCTCCACCCACGCGCGCTTGCGCGATGTCCTGCGCGTCGCGAACGTCGGTGATCAACGTCGCGCCCGGCTTGTTCGGCGGTGCGTCATACAGCCCTTCGACGTCAGACAGCAGAATCAGCGCGCTGGCTTGGACAACGTGGGCGACCAGGGCCGCGAGTCGGTCGTTGTCTCCCAAGCGGATCTCGTCCGTCGCCACGGTGTCGTTCTCGTTCACCAGCGGAATCACTCCGAGTTCGAGCAGGCGAAAGAGCGTTCGCTGCGCATTGCGGTGATGATTGCGGCGCGTGACATCGTCAGACGTCAGCAGCACCTGGCCCACCGTCAAGCCATGCTCGGCGAAGAAGTGTGCGTAGTGCGCGAGCAGCATTCCCTGCCCAACGCTCGCCGACGCTTGCTGGGTCGCCAGATCCTGCGGGCGCCGGGCCAGCCCGAGAGCGGGAAATCCCGTCGCGATCGCTCCGCTGCTGACGAGAACCACTTCGGTTCCTCGCGCGCAACGAGACGCGACATTCGCGACGATGGCCGAGATTCGTTCCTCGTCCACTCCACCGACCTCGGAGGTCAGTGACGACGATCCGACCTTCACGACGATCCGAGTCGCCGACGCGATCGTCTCGCGAACCTCACTCATCGTCTTCGCCCCAGGCTCCATCAGCCGCATGCAGTCGGTCGTCACTCCCCCGTGGCCCGGACACCGGGACGTCGCCAGCAAGCGTCGGATACCAATCGAACACGACCGCATCTTCGCCCACGCCGATCATCACGGTCGTTCCGGGCTCGGCCCCTTGACGACGCAGCTCGTCTTCCACACCCAACCGGGCGAGCCGATCGCCGAGATACCCGACGGCCTCGTCGTTGCTGAAGTCCGTTTGGCGTACCCACCGCTCCGGCCGTGCTCCCACAACACGAAAACCATCGGATTCCTTTGCGATGGTGAACCCGGCGTCGTCGACGGGCGTCGGACGGATCACGACTCGGGTTGCCTCGTCGGAGACCTGATTCGCACGAGCCTGAACCACGAGTTGTCCCATGGCGAAAACCAGCGGCCGCAGGCCTTCATGGGTAGCTGCGGAGACATCGAACACGCGGTGGCCACGAGCCTCAAGGTCCACACGCACCATGTCTGCCATCGCTCGCCCGTCGGGAACGTCGACCTTGTTCAGCGCGATCAGACGCGGACGATCAACCAAGCCTCCATAGGCGGCGAGCTCGGACTCGATCATCTCCACGTCGGCGAGGGGGTCGCGTTCGGATTCCAGCGTCGCGCAGTCGACCACGTGCACCAGCACGCTGCACCTCTCGACGTGACGCAGAAACTCCAGCCCTAGCCCTTTACCGTCACTGGCTCCTGGGATCAGCCCAGGTACGTCGGCGACGGTGAAGACGATGTCGTCGGCGGTGACGACGCCGAGGTTGGGCACCAAGGTCGTGAACGGATAGTCCGCGATCTTGGGACGAGCAGCGGAGACTGCCGCGATCAGACTCGACTTACCCGCACTCGGGTAACCGACGAGAGCGACGTCCGCCACGGTCTTGAGTTCCATGACAACGTCTCGCGCTTCGCCCGGTTCACCCAACAGCGCGAAACCGGGCGCCTTACGCCGCGGGGACGCCAGAGCCGCGTTACCGAGTCCGCCGCGGCCACCGCCTGCTAGGACAAACGTCTCACCGGGCGTCATCAAGTCGATGATCACGTTCCCGTTCGCGTCCGTCACGACCGTTCCGCGGGGAACCTCGACGATGACATCGTCGGCATCCGCACCGTTGCGATTCGACCCCTGCCCGGGCTTGCCGTGTGTTGCGCGGCGGTGCGGGTGTCGGTGCAGGTCGAGCAACGTCGTCACCGAGGAGTCGACGACGGCGATCACGTCACCACCGCGACCACCGTTACCGCCGTCGGGGCCGCCCAAGGGTTTGAACTTTTCTCGATGGATCGACGAACATCCATTGCCGCCGTTGCCACCGTGCGCGTGGATCACGGCTCGATCCACGAAGGTGCTCATAGAAGAACTCCCGGTTCATGGCACCGGGGCGACCCGGTGCGCTAGTTGACGAGGATGTTCACAACGCGGCGTCCGCGGTGCGAACCGAATTCAACGGTGCCGGCAGAAAGTGCGAACAGCGTGTCGTCTTTGCCGCGGCCGACGTTGGTGCCCGGGTGGAAGTGCGTTCCGCGCTGGCGGACGATGATCTCGCCGGCGCCGACAATCTGACCGCCGAAACGCTTGACGCCCAAACGCTGCGCGTTGCTGTCGCGTCCGTTTCTGGTGCTGGATGCACCCTTCTTATGTGCCATGGCAGTTGTCCTCTAGTCGCCCGGAATTACTTGGCTGTCTTAATGTCGGTCACTTTGACCGCCGTCAACTCAGAGCGATGGCCTTGGCGCCGGCGATAGCCGATCTTGTTCTTGTACTTCAGGATGTCGATTTTGGGTCCACGGCGGTGATCGACGATCTCTGCGGTCACCTTGACCTTGCCAAGCGTCGCCTTGTCGGTAGTCACCGAAGCGCCGTCGACGAGGAGGACGGCTGGTAATTGGACGGAGGCTCCCGGCTCACCCGCCATCCGGTCGACGACGAGAACGTCACCCACCTCGACCTTCTCTTGGCGGCCACCGGCTCGAACGATCGCGTACACGTGCGTGCTCCTGTCCTAGGTCTTGCTCGTAGTGCGTTGCTAAGCCTTGTACCCGAGGTGTGCTGCGGTCGGTTGGCTTTCCCACCGCCCATCGGGCGCAAGGAGAAAGAGTACGGCATGTGCCCTATCGGGGCAGACCTGCCCCCGATAGGCGCTGTGGCAGGCTCCCCCGGTGGTGCTGAAGATGGAAGGACCCCCGTTTCCCACCGTCGCCGCCTGCCTTCTCGACAGTTACGCCCGCCGCGTCGGCCGCGAACTTCTGCACCGGTCCGGCGATCCCCTCGACGACGCACAGCGCCTCCTGGCCTATGAGGCGATCGTGCTCAGCCACGACGCCGGGGTCGACCCGCACTTCGTTTACGCAAACTCAGCGGCCGCGTCCCTATGGCGAATGTCGATCGAGGACATGATCGGGATGGCCTCGCAGCTCTCCGCACCGTCGAACGCCAGGGACGATCGAGCCCGGATGCTCTCCGACGCGAGCCGCGACGGCGTCCTTGCTGGCTACAACGGCGAGCGGGTGGCCAGCGACGGCACGAGGTTCTGGATCATGGATGCCACGCTGTGGACCGTGGATGGTTACTCCAGTGGTCCCGGCCAGGCTGTCGTGTTCTCCCGATGGGAGCCCATTGACGACGTCTAGTCGTCGCTGGCAAACAGGGACTGGTCAGAAGCGGCTTCGGGAAGTTCCGGCGAGTCATCATCGCCCGCGCCTGCCTCCGCGTTCCCGCTTTCCGTTTGACCCGTGTCGGCTTGATCGGTCTCGGCTTGATCGGTGTCGGCCTCGCCCGCGCCCTGAGATTCGCGAGCGGCGAGGGCTCGAGCCGCAACCTCGGCGGGGTCGACGGCTCCGGCCGGACGTCGTGATCGCGGTGCCGGCTCGTGGGCGTGCGTCAACGACACCTTGATGCCTCGACCAGCACACACCTCGCAGGTCTCCGAGAAGGACTCCAGCAGGCCCGATCCGATGCGCTTGCGCGTCATCTGCACCAATCCCAAAGTCGTTACCTCCGCCACCTGGTGCTTGGTTCGATCCCTGCCGAGGCATTCGACTAGGCGCCGCAGAACCAGGTCGCGGTTGCTTTCCAACACCATGTCGATGAAGTCGACAACGATGATGCCGCCGATGTCGCGTAGGCGCAGTTGTCGGACTATCTCCTCGGCGGCTTCGACGTTGTTCTTGGTGACCGTCTGCTCGAGATTGCCTCCTGACCCGGTGAACTTCCCGGTGTTCACGTCCACGACCGTCATCGCCTCCGTGCGGTCTATCACCAGCGATCCACCCGAGGGGAGCCAGACCTTGCGATCCAAGGCCTTCATCAATTGCTCATCGACGCGGTAGTGCGCAAAGACGTCCTCGGATTCGACCCAGTGGTCCACGCGGTCCAGCAGATCCGGTGCGACAGCCGAGATGTACGCGTCGACGGTCCGCCACGCGCCGTCGCCGGAGACGACCAACTTCGCGACATCCTCGTTGAACATGTCGCGGACAACCTTGATGGCCAGGTCGGGTTCGCTGTAAAGAAGTTCCGGCGGTGTCGCCGATGTGGTCGCGTCCGTGATGTCTGTCCATAGCGCTTGCAGCCGTTCGACGTCGGCTTCCAGCGCATCCTCGGAGGCTCCTTCGGCGGCCGTGCGGACGATCACGCCTGCGTCCTCGGGCATCACCCGCTTGAGAATGGACTTCAACCGGCTGCGCTCGTTGTCCGGCAGCTTGCGACTGATACCAGTCATCGACCCGTGCGGGACGTACACCAGGAATCGGCCCGGCAGGGATATCTGGCTCGTAAGCCGAGCTCCCTTCTGCCCGACCGGATCCTTGGTGATCTGCACCAAGACGGGGTCGCCGGATTTCAGGGCGAACTCAATGCGCTTGGGCTGGCCTTCCAGGCCAGCCGCATCCCAGTTCACTTCGCCCGCGTAGAGAACCGCGTTTCGGCCCCGCCCGATGTCCACGAATGCCGCTTCCATGCTCGGCAGAACGTTCTGCACCCGCCCGAGATACACGTTGCCGACCATGGAGGCGGACGCACCTTTGGTCACGTAATGCTCGACGAGAACACCGTCCTCGAGGACAGCTATCTGGATTCGGTCTTCGGCTTGGCGGACGACCATGACGCGTTCGACCGATTCGCGGCGAGCGAGAAACTCCGCCTCGTTCAGGATCGGCGCTCGCCGACGGCCGGCTTCCCGACCTTCGCGTCGGCGCTGCTTCTTGGCTTCCAGTCGCGTCGATCCGCGAGTGTTCTCGGAGTCTCGATTGCGTGGCTCACGAACTTTGACGACAGTATTCGGAGGATCGTCGGGCGAGAGTTCGTCGTCCGGTGAGGAATCGGAGCGGCGTCGCCGGCGTCGGCGTCGGCGGGATGTGGATCCGCCGCCGGACGAGTCGTCCTCGTCCGCATCGGCTGAATCATCGTCGTTCGCGTCAGCTGAATCGTCGTCGTCTTCACCATCGGTGTTGTCGTCGCCGGCACCGGACTTGCGTCGTCGTCCGCGCCCACCACGTCGACGGCGCTTCCGGCCGCTCGACTCATCACCGTCTTCCGCCCCACCCTCGACGGAGGCATCACCGGTCGATGCGTCGTCGGATTCGTCTCCCGCGCCGGCATCCTCGTCTGCCGACTTCTTAGTCGCCTTCTTAGCGGCCTTCTTGGTGGATTTCTTGGTGGATTTCTTGGTGGCCTTCTTCGCAGTCTGTTCCGTCGCGTCGGATGCGTCGCTCGCCGCATTGTCCGACGACTTGTCCGACGACTTGTCCGACGAACTATCAGACGCCTCGTCGCCGGTCGCATCGCTCGACTTCTTGGTCGTCTTCTTGGTGGTCTTTTTCGTCGACTTCTTGATCGTCTTCTTGGCGGTTTTTTTCGCAGGTTCCTTGTCGTCGCCCGCGACCGACGTTGCGTCCTCACCGCTGCGCGGTTCCGGTGGAGCCGTCGATCGGGTCGCCCGGCGTCGTGCCGGCTTCTTGGCGTCGTCCGCCGGTACCGCGGCTGCTTGGAACAGCGGTGAGGCACCCGTGGCGGGGCCGGAACCGTTGGTGGCTGATTCGTTCGTAGATGTTTCGTTCTTGTCGACCATCGGGCCGTTCTCCTTCGGGGCCCACCTGCGTGTCACTGACGCGGGGGCCGATCCATGGCAAGCCTTGTCGGTGCGTTCGGGTTCGCGCGCGGTGCGCTGCGTGGACCCTCCCGCCGATCGACGTGTGGTTAGCCCCTACGGTCCGGGGCGAATGGGTCGCCCACTGTGCAGGTCGCTTCGTCGAGTGGCCCCTGAGCCAGCCGGGTTACCCGAGGGGGGACGGGCGGCTCAAGGTCAGCAACTCGCCGCAGCGCGGCCAGTACGTCGTCGGGTCGAACCGTCACCGTGACGTGGCGGACGACCGCCTTGAGTATGACACATGGCGCCTGGGAGTCCGGTTCGACCTGAAGCTGGGCCACGGGTTCCCGGGCGTCGAAGGTCCGCAGTCCGGACTTGGCCATCCGCTGGACCTCGATGCGACCGGCCGCCCAAAACGCGTCACGGGCCGCCTGAGCAACCGGGAGTTCGACGTCCACCAGCTCGATGCGCCAATGACTTGCCTCGAGGCGCTGGGCGAAGTCCGATGTGTGGGCTTCGACGGCATCAACCACATCCAGGCCCGGTGGCAGAGCGGAATCGAGGGCTGCACGGACGGCTTCGGGATCCCACGCAGCGGTCAAGCCGATTTCCGCGTACTCGGCCTCGCTTGCCGCCCCCGTCGGCGCGGAGTTCGCGTACGAGATTTTCGGGTGCGGGCTAAACCCCGCACTGAACGCAATCGGCAGACCGGCCCGGCGGATGCCTCGCTCGAGAGCCCGCTGAAAATCCCGATGACTGGAAAACCGCAACCGGCCGCGACGCGCGTACCTGATGCGAACACGCTGGGCGACCGGCGCGATGTCCCGATCGGGAGGACGCCGATTACCCACCGTTGGTCTTCGACGCGTCTTGCCTTGTGACCGATTGCGTTGTCGTGGCGAGCGGCGTCGCGCACGACGGAACACCGATACCCGGCATCGGTAGTTCGGTCACGCCCGTAGGCCCGACCTGGATCTGCGTGTCCATCTGATCACAGACTCCGCAGTCGAAACACGGAGTCCACCGGCAGTCGTCGACGGCGATCTCTTCCAGCGCGTCTTGCCAGTCGTCCCAGAGCCAGTCGATGTCCAGTCCGGAATCGAGGTGTTCCCACGGCAGCACCTCGGTCCGGTCGCGCTCTCGCGTGGTGAACCAGTCGACGTCGACTTCGTCGTCGGATAACGCAGACTGCGCACACTCCATCCAGCGGTCGAAGGAGAAGTGCTCGCTCCATCCGTCAAAACGTGCGCCCGCCCGCCACGCTTGCTCGATCACCCGGGCAATACGCCGATCCCCCCGGGAGAGCAAACCTTCCACGATTCCCGGCTTGCCGTCGTGATAGCGAAGTCCGATCGCTTTGCCGTATTCACGGTCGGAGCGAATCGCATCCTTCAACTTCGCCAATCGAGCATCGGTACTCTCGTGATCGAGTTGCGACGCCCACTGGAACGGCGTGTGCGGCTTGGGTACGAACCCACCGATGCTCACCGTGCACTTGATGTCGCGTCGGCCTGACGCTTCCCGGCCGGCTTTGATGACTTCCTTCGCCATTGAGGCGATCTGCAGAACATCGTCATCGGTTTCCGTCGGCAACCCACACATGAAGTACAACTTCACATGACGCCAACCCGCCGCGTAGGCAGTCGTGACCGTGCGAATCAGGTCTTCTTCGGTCACCTGCTTGTTGATGACTCGGCGCATGCGCTCGCTGCCACCCTCGGGAGCGAACGTCAGTCCACTACGGCGTCCGTTACGGGACAACTCGTTGGCAAGGTCGACATTGAACGCGTCGACCCGCGTACTCGGCAAGGACAAGGAAGTCTGAGAGTCCTCGTATCGGTCGGCGAGGTTGCGCGCGATGTCGGCGATCTCAGAATGATCCGCGCTCGACAGCGACAACAGGCCAACCTCCTCGAAGCCTGTGGCCTTCAGGCCGCCTTCAACGATCTCCGCGACCCCGGTGATGGAGCGCTCACGCACGGGCCGGGTGATCATGCCGGCTTGGCAGAACCGACACCCGCGGGTGCACCCGCGAAAGATCTCGACACTCATGCGTTCGTGCACGGTCTCGGCGAGCGGCACGAGCGGTGCTTTCGGATACGACCATTCGTCCAAATCCATCAGCGTGTGCTTGCTAACCCGCCACGGGACGTCGGAGCGGTTCGGTGCCACCCGCTGGATGCGCCCATCCGGTAAGTACTGGACGTCGTAGAAGCGGGGAACGTAAATCGATCCCGTCCGCGCCAGTCGCAGCAGCAGCTCTTCCCGACCACCAGGTCGCCCCTGGCGCTTCCACTGGTTGATGATGCCGGTGATCAGCAGGACGGCTTCCTCACCATCGCCGAGGACCGCGGCGTCCAGGAAATCAGCAATCGGCTCCGGGTTGAAGGCCGCATGCCCGCCGGCGATGACGAGCGGCTCGTCACCGAGTCGATCTGCCGCGTGCACAGGAACTCCGGCGAGATCGAGTGCGTTGAGCATGTTCGTGTATCCGAGTTCGGTCGCGAAGGACAGTCCGAGGACGTCGAAATCTCCCACCGCCCGATGACCATCGACGGTGAATTGCGGAACATCGTGTTCTCGCATCAGTTCCTCGAGATCGGGCCACACCGCATAGGTGCGCTCGGCGAGAACATCCTCGCGTCCGTTGAGAACCTCGTACAGGATTTGCACACCCTGATTGGGGGCGCCGACTTCGTAGGCATCGGGATACATCAGCGCCCACCGCACCGTGGCGTCTTCCCAGTCTTTGACGACGGAGTTCACCTCTCCACCGACGTACTGGATCGGCTTGCTGATGCGCGCCAGCAGCGGCTCGAGACGATCGAAGTGGCTTGCTCCGACGTCGCGCCCGGCGCGAAGCGATGCTCGAGTATCTAGATGTTCGGAAACTGTGGCGCTCATGCCCTCCAGGGTAGCGACCCCGAGGGGGCTAGACCTCGGAACGCTGAACCGCGAGCGAATGCAGGCGCACAGTTTGCAGCAGGCCGAGTGCGATCCACGTCGCCATCATCGAGGTGCCGCCGGCGGAGACGAAGGGCAACGGGATTCCCGTGATGGGCATAATTCCCAAGGTCATACCGATGTTCTCGAACATCTGGAACGCCAGCCACGCGGCCACGCCCGTGGCTACGAGCCGGCCGTAGAGGTCATCGGCTTTCCACGCGATCAACACCGCCCGCCACAAGATGACGGCCATCAACGCGATCAACAGCGCCGAGCCGAGGAACCCGAGCTCCTCGCCCGCCACCGTGAAGATAAAGTCACTTTCGTTCACCGGAACGAAGTTGCCCTGTGTTTGGGGTCCTTCGAACAGTCCGTAGCCGTCCAGCCCTCCACCGCCGATCGCGATGCGCGCCTGGTTGGCGTTGTAGGCGCTGGCGCTGACATCTTCGTCGGGGTTGATGAACGATGTCAGACGGTCCACTTGGTATTCCTGCAGCAAGCCGAGTTGGATCGACGCCAGCACCCCGAGGATCGCGGCCCCGATCAAGCCGACGAGCCACCGGGTGCGCACGCCGGACACTGCCACTATCGACAGGGATACGGCGGCGAGGATCAACACCGTCCCGGTGTCGTTCTGCACGAGGATGATGGCCGTCGGAATCGCCGCGACCGCGAGAGCCAGCAGCACGTCTTGGGCTGACGGCTCCTCTTCCCGGTCGCGCCGCTCGGACAACAGCGCCGCCATCATCAAGATCACCGTGATCTTCGCGAACTCCGACGGCTGGATCGTCAAGCCAAGTGGGACATCGATCCAGGCCCGGGCCCCAGCGATGGTCACGCCAAGGCCGGGAACAAACGGGACGAGCAAGAGAACCATCGACGCCACGTAGACCACGGGCGTGTATGCCCGTAGCAGTCGGTAGTTGATGCGGGAGGCGATGAATCCGAGAGCGAGAGCGACGCCGATGTTGATCAAGTGGCGCTTGAGATAGGACTGTGGATCACTCTCTGAAGCGAGATCGGCTCGACTCGCGGACCAGACCAGCAGCGAGCCCATCAGTGACAACGCGAACGCCGCGATCAGCAAAATCCAATCGAGGTCGCGCCAATAGCCACCGCCACGATCGCGCTGGGGCGCCACCGCAGCGTCCGAAGCTTGCATCGGGAAAAGATTCGCCACGACTAACCACCGCCCCCGTCGCCGCGGGCCGTCACCGTTTCGCGCGCCTCCGGTAGGCCGGAATCCTTACCGAGCGGTATCACGGGCGTTCCATCTTCTCTAATCACCGGCAGGTCCGAACTTGGCTTGCCATCCACGAGCACGCTGCGCCGAGAGTTCACGTCCTGTCCGTCGACTCCGAACAACGCTTCGTAGATCTTCCGCACACTCGGACCGGAGGTCTTGGACCCCAACCCGCCCTGCGTCACCATCATGACGACGGCGTATTGCGGGTCATCGGCCGGTGCGTACGAGGCGAACCATGACGTCGAGACCTTGTCCCCGGTCACCTGCGCGGAGCCGGTTTTTGAGGCCACCGGTATCTGATCGAGGGGGAAGCCCGAGAACGGGTCGCGACCGGAGCCTTCGGTCGTGACTCGGGGTAACGAGCGCTGCAGGAAGCGGATCGATTGCCGGGCGCGACTTCCGGTGATCTCGTTGGAGACGATCGGTGGGATCTCTTGGATCTGGCTGCCGTCGGCGGACATGATCGCTTTGACCATTCGTGGCTCGTAAACGGTGCCTCCGTTGGCGATGGCTGCGTAAACCATCGCCATTTGCAGCGGTGTCACGGCCGTGTCGCCCTGGCCGATGGAGGCGTTCAACGCGTCACCTTCACGCCATCGGAAACCGTCCGCGCAGTTCTCTCGATCCAGGGCAGTGAAGTAGTCGGCGAGCTCGGGGTCGGACTTGCGGGTCTCCGGGTAGCCCTCGACGGCGTTCTTGCACCAGGTGTCTCGTTTGCGCTCCCAGTTCTCGATCTTGAATTGGCGACTCGCGATGCGGCCTTCGGATTCCACCGGAAGATCGATGCCGGTGGCCTCCCCCAGACCCAATTGACGGGCCGCATCGGCTACGGGGTCTGCGCCATCACGTCCCGCGTCATCTCCCCCGGCCTGCTCCCACATCCGATCAGCCAGTCCGTAGAACACGGTGTTGCAGGAGACTTCGAGAGCGCGGGCCAGGGAGATATCGCCGTACGCGGCGGACTCGTAGTTGCGGAACACCTGCGTTCCGAGCTTCACCCGACTAGGGCAGTCGTAGGTGCCGTTCAGGTCGAATCCCTGCTTACCCGCCGCCAGGGTGCTGACCACTTTGTATGTCGAACCGGGCGCGAAGATGCCCTGCGTCGCGTTGGATGCGAGGGACCCGGAGTCCATGAGCTTCTCGAATTGTTTCTGCGTCACGCCTCCGACCCAGATCGACGGGTCGTAGGTGGGGTAGCTGGCCATCGCCAGAATGCGTCCGGTCTTGACATCGACGACTACGGCCGCGCCCGAGTCACCGGGATTGCCTTGCCGTTGCGCTCGCTGCACCGCCCGCACGAGTTGGTCTTCCACGACGGACTGCAGACGGGCGTCCAGACTCGAGATCAGGTACTGCCCCGGCTCGGGATCGAATTGTTCGAGGGTGCCGGTCACCCGACCAGCGGTGTCCACCGCGAGCGTGGTGACGCCGGGCTTTCCCCGCACTTCCTCGTCGTAGTACGCCTCCAAGCCCGAGCGACCGACGACGTCGGTACGTCGCAGCCGGTCGGATGCGGTTGTCGGCCCTTGCTCCTCGAGTTGTTCCTCGGTCAACGGACCGAGGTAACCCAGCAGGTGAGCGGCGTTGACGTTGAAGGGGGCGGGGTATTCGCGAATCGCATCGAGTCGCGCATCGACACCCCGATACACCTGCCCCTGTTCCATGATGGTGAGCGCCGTCTGCGGATCAACGTCTTGGGCGATCGGCACCGGCTGGTACGGGGAGCCGTTCCAGCACACCGGCGGCGGCTTCGCGTCCTCGGACCCGCACGGCTTCAAGCGGTCGGCGATTTCCTCCGCGGGGAGGTCCAGGATCCGTCCCAATCGCTCGATCACGGCATCGCCGCCATCGGGCTCGCGGCTGAGCTCGATCTTGTCCACCGTGATCACCAGCGACGTGCGATTCGACACCAAGGGTCGACCGACTTGGTCGAGGATAAGACCACGAACCGCGGGTTCGACGACTTCGCGGACGGTGTTGTTCACGGCGGCGACCTTGTATTCCTCCCCCGTCATGACCTGGAGGTAGAACAACCGCCCGATCAGGGTGAGAACGAGGGAAAGCATGAGGGCCCCAAGCACGAACAGCCGTACATTGGACCGTTGACTCATGGACACCTCCTGTCCGCTCGTCCGCTCGTCTACCACTCACCGCCGGGCGTTTGCACGCCCTGATCCTCGGACGCCCTGATCCTCCGACGCCCCAGGGGCCGGGTGTGTTCCCTAGTCCAGGTACGCCTCCGGCACCAATCGCCGGGAGAGCAGCCCGACGAGGGGAATCATCACTCGTCCGAGAATAAGCCCGTACAGCACTGTGGTCAGCGTCACACCCGGGACGACGTCCCAGACGATGCGCTCGCTGCCCAGCACTGCACTGAGCAGTGCGGTGGCCAGGGCGGCGCCGCCACAGGCCGCACCGGCGACCAGCGACATCACCCAGATATTCGACTCCTCGCGGTCCATGAAGACACCGACGGCCAAACCCACTGCGACTAGCACGATCGACGCCAATCCGACGATGGCATCCGAGGGTGTCGCAATGTCCAGGAGTGCGCCGCCGAGAAACCCGGTCAGGGCGCCTGGGCCCGGCCCGAGCGCCAACGCCACCGCAACGACGGTCACCACGACCAGGTCCGGTGTCGCGCCCGGCAGGCCCAACCGGCTCAACACGGTCGTCTGCAACACGACCGCTGCCAGCAGCAGCGAGGCGATGACCACCAACTGACGGACAACCACCGGCTAGTTCTCGTTTCCATTTGCCGAGTCCGCGCCTGCCGGGTTCGTATTTGACGAACCAGCATCCGACGAATCAACCTCGCCGTCCACGGTCGCCTCATCACCGGCATCGGCGTTAGCCTCCGCGCTGCCTTCGTCAATGCTCTCGCCTTCGACAGTTTCGTCTCGGGGTGGGAGAACGGAGTCGCGCGGATCGTCTCGCGGGGGCCGGATGATCACACCGACGACGCTCAACTGCGACACGTCGACGAACGGACGGACGGTGGCGACCCGGGCCAACTGTCCGGCGCTACCGGTGATGTCCGCGACCTCGCCGATCGGGATCCCAGGGGCGTAGGGACGCCCTCCGCGCGACCCGAACGTCACGAGCGCGTCCCCGATGACCAACTCGGCTAAGGGATCGAGAAGTTGGAACTCCATCGAGTCTTGCCGCCCGGTTCCCGAGACGATGCCGATCTCCTCTGTTGTCGCCACCCGTCCACCAACGGCTGAGGACACATCCACCAGCAGCACGACGGTCGACGTCGTCGGGTTCACCTTCAGGACCCGGCCGACCAGGCCAGCACCGTTGATGACCGTCATGTCCTTTTCGATCCCGTCGAGGGATCCGGCATCAATGCCCACGGTCCAGGCGAAGTCCTGGGCCGGACCGACGCTGATCACCTCCGCCGGCGTGACCCGGTACCGCCCGGTCGAAGAGACGCGCAGCAACTCGTCCAGGGCCCGGGCGCGCGCCCGGTCGGACAATGTGGCGGAAAGTTCCTCGCTGAGCTTCGCGTTCTCTTCCTCGAGGTCGGCGATCTGGCTTGCTTGATCACGCCACGTGGAGAACGAGTCGCGCGCTCCGCTGAACGGCGACACAACGACGTTCACACCCTCTTGCAGGACACCGACGACGGCGCTCGCGGCAGCGCGAGCACTGGACAAAGGGCCGTCGCCGCCTCGCAAATCCAAGATCACGAAGGTCAGCGATGCGACGAGCAGTGTCGCGATCGTGATCCTGATTCTGCGTGAGGGCATGTGTCGAGTTTTCCTCGTTCGATCAACCGAGCCGCAGCGTGCGGCCTACCGTGACCGTCTTCGGGGTTCGGAGACGAGAACCTGCTGCAGCGCCTCGAATTCCTCCACGCACTTACCTGACCCGAGTGCCACGCACTCCAACGTTCGCTCAGCAACGATGATCGGCATTCCCGTCTCGTGCCTGAGCCGCTCGTCCAATCCCTGCAGTAATGCTCCGCCACCGGTCAAGACGATGCCTCGGTCCATGATGTCGCCAGACAGCTCCGGCGGCGTTCTATCCAGCGTTGCTTTCACCGCGTCGACGATCGCGTTCACCGGCTCGTCCATCGCGCGACGGATCTCCTCGGCCGACACCACGATCGTGCGCGGTAGGCCGGTGACGAGGTCGCGTCCCCGGATCTCCGCGTGCGGTTCGTCCGGGGTGGGGAACGCGGAGCCGACAGCCACCTTGATCTCTTCCGCGGTGCGCTCGCCGAGCATCAGCGAGTACTCCTTCTTGACGTACTGGATGATCGAGGTATCCAGTGCGTCTCCGCCGACGCGAACCGACAGGCTCGTGACGATGCCGCCGAGCGAAATCACAGCAACTTCGGATGTGCCACCGCCGATGTCGACGACCATGTTTCCTGTCGGCTCGTGGACCGGTAGCCCTGCGCCGATAGCCGCCGCCATCGGCTCTTCGATGATGAAGACCTTGCGAGCACCGGCGGCGTAGCCGGCGTCCTTGACCGCGCGCTGTTCTACGCCGGTGATGCCTGACGGAACACACACGATCAGTCGAGGCTTCGCCAAGTGTCGGCGGCGGTGGACTTTCTGAATGAAGTAGCGAAGCATCCGCTCGGTCGTGTCGAAGTCGGCGATGACGCCGTCCTTGAGGGGTCGGATCGCCACGATGCTTCCTGGGGTCCGGCCGATCATCCGCTTGGCTTCCGAGCCGACGGCGAGGATGCCGCCGGAGTTGCTGTTGATCGCCACCACGGAGGGCTCGTTCAAAACGATGCCGCGGCCACGCACGTAGACCAGCGTGTTCGCCGTGCCAAGGTCGACGGCCATATCGCGGCCGACGAACGAGGTGCTGGCAGCCATAACGCGACCTCTCTACGGGGAAGTAGCTTTTGGCGCCCGGGGGCGCTGGGCTCCAAGGCTACCCCTCACCTGTTCGGCCCGTCGTACCTCTAGCTCCCGGAGCCTGATCTCGCGTCGCTCCACCCAGCCGGCCTGGGCGTCCACCGGGGCGAGCCCGAAGGCCTCGGTGACCACGGCTCCGAGGTCCGCGCGGTAGTCGTGACCGTGGCTGTGGAAGTCACCCGGGCTCACGTCGGTCGCGAACAGGGTGTCGACGAGGACCTGCGCCCAGGTGACGCCTATCCGCCACTGCATATCCGGGGGCACTCCCCTCCCCTGGGCCGGCGACAGCCACGTCGGCCGGGTGTGGGCGAGGTCTGATCGAAATCGCACGACCGGATCTCCGTCGTGTTCAAGGAACCACACGCGCGGTGTCGGGCGCTCACGAAGCACCTGCTCTATCTGCGCGGGTCTATCCAGCGTGACCGCGACGTGGTCGAACGCTCGATGAACGTCGTCGTAATCGACGCCCCCGGGTGTGCCGACCCACAACGCCGCGTCGATACCAAAACGATCGAGATCCGCGACGCCTGCAGCAAGAGCGGCCTGTTGCACTTTCGCTCCCAAGCTCTCCCCGAAAAGCAGCAATCGCGGTCGCGCGGATCGCGCGGATCGTTCGTCGCACTCCGCGGTGATGGCCTCCAGCAACGCCTGTTGTGTGCGGCGCGCAAGGTCGACTCGGTTCAGCGACAGGAAACTTGGCAGCAGCCCGTAACCCACGGCCACCGATGCACAGTCACCTCGGGAGAGGAGTTCTACGACATCGACCGGGGTGGCGTTCGCGTAGCCCGTTCCGGCCGGAGCCTGAATGACGAGGTGGGAGCGGTCGAACGCACCCGTTCGGCGCAGTTCCGCCATTGCGAGATCCACCCGCTGCTGCACGCTGGCCCCAGCGTCCAACCCGACGAACACGCGAATGGGATCGGTGATGGGCTCGGCTCCGGTGACGAAGCGGACGTCGTCACCGGTAGTGGCGGTTCCGACGTATCGCGCGCCTTCGCGGCCAACTCCGCGCGCATCGACGAGGGATCCGGGCCCGGTCGACACCAAGGGGCTCACCGGGGGTTCGCGAAAGCCGGGGTCGAGGTCACGGGCTGCATTCGCGGTGTTGGTCACAAAGCGCCTGCGCGCGACGACGGTTCCGGCGACGAGGCTCACCACAGCGACGCTCGCGACGCCCACGCCCACGCCCATGCCAGATGCCCGAGCGCGGTCGCTGTCAGCGGCGGAAACAGATCGTGCGAGGCGAAGCACAGACCATGCGACCAACGGTGGGCCGACGACGGTCGTGGCACCGACTCCGGTGAGGGCGACGGGAAACAACGTGCGCACACGACTCGGCCACTCCATCAAGGAGGGACCGATGATGCGCACCTGTGCCTACTAGCCCAGACCTACTAACCCAAAGTGGGGAAGAACAGCGCGATCTCTCGCGCAGCCGACTCCGGTGAGTCCGAGCCGTGCGTGACGTTCATCTGTGTTTCGGTCGCGAGGTCACCGCGGATCGTTCCGGGCGCCGCAGCGGCCGGGTTGGTCGCTCCCATCATCGATCGCCACGACGCGATCGCCTCGGGGCCCTCGATGACCGCGGCCACCAGCGACCCACCGGTAATGAAGTCGACGAGGTCAGCGAAGAACGGCTTGTCCTGATGCTCGCCGTAGTGCTCCTCGGCGACAGCACGCTCGAGGGTGCGCATCTGAAGGGCGATAACAGCGAAGCCTTTGCGCTCGATGCGCGAGAGCACTTCACCGACGAGTCCACGCTGAACGCCGTCGGGCTTGATGAGAACGAGGGTGCGCTCGGTCACAACTCTTCCTTCCAAGGGGTGGGTGTGCCCCGGAGCCTAGTTGTCCGCGCCGGTGCCATCGGACTCGGCGGCGCGCTCGGCCCGCAGTGCGTCGATTCGGCTGCCGTTGCGCACCGCGAAGAACCACAAAACCACGAAGATGCCGCCGACAATCCACATAGACGGCACCCAAAAACCCCAGGCGAGAACGAAACCTTGCAAGACCCACCCGACGGTGACCCCGAACGGGCGCCCGAGCGTTCCGACGCCGGCGATCAGCGCGAGCGCCAGCACCCCGCCGATGAGCAGCGAGCGGCCCATGCCGTCGACCGCACCGGTGCCCGCGGCGACCAGCGCCGCAAGAAAGACGACGATTGCTTCGAGGACCAGAACCGTCGAGCCGAGGACGCGCATCAGTCCATCCTGTCGTCGTCAGCGGCATCGGGCATGTCGGGCCGCCGCATCTCTCGGGCGAACAAGCGCAGAACATCCCCCACCAGGACCACCGATCCGGTCACCAGAACGCCCGATCCCCCGACATCACCGTCAGCGTCGGCGATACCCATCGCACGGTCAACGGCGTCGAGCAGTTCATCCTCGACAACGACGTCCTTACCGGAGAAATAGTTCTCCGCCACTGCCGCGAGATCGTCCGCCGGGAGCGCCCGAGGAGATGCCGGGGTCGTCACGATCAACTCATCCAACACCGGCTCGAGAGCTTCGAGAACACCATGGGCGTCCTTATCCGACAGCAGACCCACCACACCGATCAATCGGTCGAAGGTGAAGGAGTCGTGGATCGCAGCAGCCAGCGCGCGAGCGCCATGCGGATTGTGCGCAGAGTCGACCAGCACCGTGGGGTCCAGGCGCACCGCGTGCAACCGACCCGAACTATCCGCCGACGCGAATCCCTCGCGCACGATGTCGACGTCGAGTGCCTCATCGCCGGATCCAAGAAAGGCCTCGACCGCCGCGAGGGCAAGACACGCGTTCGACGCCTGATGCTCACCGAAGAACGGCACAAAGACCTCGTCGTATTCGCCGCGCAGTCCACGCATCGAAACCAACTGTCCACCCACCGCGACGTCGCGAGACAGCAACCCGAAGTCCTCCGTTTCGATCTTCAGCGGCACATCGAGTTCACTCGCTCGGGTCACGACGACCGATCGCGCGTCGTCGGTTTGGCAAGAAGTGACGGCGGTGCACCCGGGGGCGATGATGCCGGCCTTCTCGCCGGCTATCTGCTCGATCGTGTCGCCGAGATACTCGGCGTGGTCCATACCGATCGGGGTGATGACCGCGACCGATGCAGCGGCCACGGATGTCGCATCCCAGGTGCCGCCCATGCCGACTTCGATGACGGCGACATCGACGGGGGCGTCGGCGAAGGCCGCGTAGGCCAGCGACGTAAACACTTCGAAGTAGGACAGGGGAACACCGCCTGCGTCGGTGGAGTTCTTGTCCACCAGCCGTACGTACGGCTCGATGTCATTCCAGGTGTCCACAAGCCGCTCGGCGGTCACCGGTTCGCCGTCGAGTCGTATCCGCTCACGGGCATCCACGAGGTGCGGCGAGGTGAACAGGCCGGTGCGAAGCCCGTAGGCGCGGAGGATCGACTCGATCATGCGTGCGGTGGACGTCTTGCCGTTGGTGCCCGCGACCTGGATGACCGGGTAGGCGCGTTGCGGATCACCCAGCAGTTCCATCACCGACACGATTCGCGTCAACGACGGATCGATGATCGATTCCGGCCACCGCGATTCGAGTTCGGCCCAAAGTTGGGGTAGGTCCACCACGCGAGCGTAGCCAGACGCAGGTTCTCTTAGGATGAAGCATCATGTCCGATTCGACGTCACCGTTTGCTGCCTCGGCCTCGTCGACGGTGCCGGACAAGCCAACCCTCGATGGGATCGAAGCAAAATGGTCGGCGGCCTGGGAGGAACAGGGCACGTTCGGGTTCGATCGCAGCAAAACCCGCGACCAGGTGTACTCGATCGACACTCCCCCACCGACGGTGAGCGGCTCGCTGCACGTCGGGCACGTGTTCTCCTACACCCACACCGACTGCATGGCGCGCTACAAGCGGATGCGCGGCTTCGAGGTCTTCTACCCGATGGGCTGGGACGACAACGGCCTGCCGACCGAGCGCCGCGTGCAGAACTACTACGGCGTTCGCTGCGATCCGTCGCTGCCGTACGACCCCGATTTCGAGCCGCCCGAGAAGCCGGACGCGAAGAACCAGTTACCGATCAGTCGCCGCAACTTCGTCGCGCTGTGCGAGCGCCTGACCGTCGAGGACGAGAAGGCGTTCGAGGAACTGTGGCGGCGGATGGGCCTGAGCGTCGACTGGACGCAGACGTACCAGACCATCGACCACAACGCCCAGCGCACGAGTCAGTTGGCGTTCCTACGCAATCTTGCTCGCGGTGAGGCCTACCAGGCGGAGGCGCCGACCCTGTGGGACGTGACGTTCCGCACCGCGGTTGCTCAGGCCGAACTCGAGGACCGCGAACGCGACAGCGCGTATCACCGCATCGGTTTTCCCATCTCGAGTCAGGACGACCCCGAGCGAATCTTCATCGAGACCACCCGACCGGAATTACTCGCCGCATGCGTCGCCCTCGTCGCGCACCCTGACGACGAGCGTTATCAACCGCTGTTTGGCAGCACGGTGCGAACACCGGCGTTCGACGTGGAGGTGCCGGTCGTCGCGCATGCGCTCGCCGATCCTGAGAAAGGCTCGGGAATCGCGATGATCTGTACGTTCGGTGACCTCACCGACGTCACCTGGTGGCGGGAGTTGCAGCTTCCCACCCGACCGATCATCGGCTGGGACGGTCGCGTGATCCGAGAAACGCCCGCGTGGATCGCGACGCCCGACGCAGCGGCGTTCTACGAGCGGATCACCGGGGCCACCGCCCACACCGCCAAAGAGCGGATGGTGGAGATCCTCGGCGAGACCGGGCACATCGACGGCGACCCACGACCGATCACGCATCCAGTGAAGTTCTTCGAAAAAGGAGACAAGCCGCTGGAGATCGTCACCACCCGTCAGTGGTACATCACCAACGGTGGCCGCGACGCCGAGTTGCGTGAGAAGTTGCTGGCGCGCGGACGCGAACTGATCTGGCATCCCGACCACATGAAGGTTCGCTACGAGAACTGGGTCGAAGGGTTGAACGGCGACTGGTTGATCTCCCGTCAGCGCTTCTTCGGCGTCCCGCTGCCGCTGTGGTACCGGCTCGACGCTGATGCGAACCCGGTATACGACGGTCCCCTGATCCCGTCGGACGACCGGTTGCCAATCGATCCGTCGAGCGACGTTCCCGACGGTTTCACCGAGGATCAACGCGGACAACCCGGCGGCTTCATGGGTGACCCGGACGTGATGGACACGTGGGCGACGAGTTCCCTGAGCCCGCAAATCGCTGGTGGATGGGAACGCGACCCGGACCTGTGGAGTCGCGTCTATCCGATGGATGTTCGTCCCCAAGCACACGAGATCATCCGCACCTGGCTGTTCTCGTCCGTTGTTCGCGCGCACCTCGAGGATGACTGCTTGCCGTGGTCGAACGCGGCGATCTCGGGATGGATCCTGGATCCCGATCGCAAGAAGATGAGCAAATCCAAGGGCAACGTCGTCACGCCCATGGACCTGCTGGATGAGTACTCCTCCGACGCCGTTCGCTACTGGGCCGCATCGGGGCGCCCCGGCACCGATACGGCCTTCGACATCGGGCAGATGAAGATCGGTCGGCGGCTCGCGATCAAGGTGCTCAACGCCAGCAAGTTCGTCTTATCGATGGGCGTCGTCGACGACGTCTCGGCGATCACCCGACCGCTGGATTTGTCCATGCTGGCGATGCTTCGCGACGTCGTGGATCGAGCAACCCAGGCGTTCGAGAACTACAACTACGCCCGCGCACTCGAACTAGCCGAGTCGTTCTTTTGGACCTTCACAGACAATTACGTCGAGCTCGTCAAGGAACGCGCCTACGGGGGCCAAGGAGAAGAGGCGGCGGCGAGCGCGAAGGCCGCCCTGTCTCTCGCGTTGTCGGTTCAACTGCGCCTGTTCGCCCCGTTCCTGCCGTTCACCACCGAAGAGGTGTGGTCGTGGGTCAATGACTCGTCGATCCACCGGGCCTCGTGGCCGCAGGCCGAGGAGTTCTCCGCGCTGCCGGAAGGGGACCCCGGAGTGCTCGAAGCGACCGGTCAGGCTCTCAGCGGGGTGCGGAAAGTGAAGTCGGAGCAGAAGGTCTCCATGCGAGCCCGCGTCTCGACGGCGACGATCTCCGGCCCAAGTGCCGATATCGCGCGCATCAGCCAGGCGATGGAGGATCTCGCAGCCGCGGGGAGCATCGAAGGGATGAATGTGACCGATGGGTTCGAAACTCTCCAGGTAGAGGCAGAACTAGCCCCCGTGGACTGACCTCTCGACCGCTCGTCGTCGTTAGTTCTCGGTCCTTGATCCTCACGCTTGGTCTCGTGATCCCCGTTCTGCCGAGGACCCCCCAAGAAGTCCTCGCAGCGTGGCTATTCCCCGCGCGGCAAGGGGCCAAACCGAAAGTCGAAAATTGAGACAACTAAGGGCGTTTTGTCTCACGAGACATCGCTCACGAAGCCCGGTGATACTCAGTTACGACTGCGGAGGAGCTACTGGTGCCGCTCTCCTGCACATCTGGTCCGCCCAGTGTTCAGGAAGGGACCTGGCTAGCGGTTGGCGTCAACCCGCATGATCCACGGTGCCTCGTGCGTCAACTACTGAATTACGCGGACTTTTCGCGCGGAGCCGCAGCCACATCACGCGGCACAATGGTGGGGTTGACCTTGTCGCGAACGACCTCACCGCTGATGACGACCTTTGCGACATCCTCGCGGCTCGGCACGTCATACATCACGTGTAGGAGAACGTCCTCCAAGATCGCACGCAGTCCTCGCGCCCCCGTGCCACGCATCAGCGCAAGTTCTGCGATCTCCTCGAGCGCATCGGCGGCGAACTCCAACTCGACGCCGTCAATCTCGAAGAGCCGCTGGTATTGCTTGACGAGGGCGTTCTTGGGTTCGGTGAGAACCTCGATGAGTGCCTCGCGGTCGAGTTGGGTGACCGACGTGAATACCGGTAGCCGACCGATGAACTCCGGGATCATCCCGTATTTGAGTAGGTCCTCGGGCATAGCGTGCGAGAAAACATCCTCGACCGCAGCGGTCTCCTCGCGTTCACCGTCGACAAGGTCGTAGGTGAACCCGAGGTTCTTCCTCCCGAGACGCTGCTCAACGATCGTGTCCAACCCGGCGAAGGCGCCACCGACGATGAACAGCACATTGGTCGTGTCGATCTGGATGAACTCCTGATGCGGGTGCTTACGTCCACCCTGGGGAGGCACTGATGCCGTTGTTCCCTCGAGGATCTTCAGCAGCGCCTGCTGCACGCCCTCACCACTGACGTCCCGGGTGATCGACGGGTTCTCGCTCTTGCGGGCGACCTTGTCGATCTCGTCGATGTAGATGATGCCGGTCTGCGCCCGATTGACGTCGTAGTCGGCCGCCTGGATGAGCTTGAGCAGGATGTTCTCGACATCCTCGCCCACATATCCGGCTTCGGTGAGGGCCGTCGCGTCGGCGATCGCGAACGGCACGTTCAAGATCCGTGCCAGCGTCTGGGCGAGCAGCGTCTTGCCCGATCCGGTAGGGCCGAGCAGCATGATGTTGGACTTCGCAACCTCGACTACATCCTCGCGAGGCTTCTCGCGGGCTTCGGCCTGGACTCGCTTGTAGTGGTTGTAGACGGCGACCGACAGGGCCTTCTTGGCCGGGTCCTGTCCGATGACGTACTGGTCGAGGAACTCGTAGATTTCCCGCGGCTTGGGCAGTTCCCCGCCGACCGGCGACTCGACCGCCTCGCTGAGCTCTTCTTCGATGATCTCGTTGCACAGGTCGATGCATTCGTCGCAGATGTAGACCCCGGGGCCGGCAATGAGCTTCTTGACTTGCTTTTGGCTTTTGCCGCAGAAAGAGCACTTCAACAGGTCGCCACTCTCACCGATGCGAGCCACGGCGCGCCCCTTCCTGCCTCGCGGCCCATGGGGACGAATATCGCCCGACGAGCCGACGGCCCCACCATCGTTGGCAGGGCACGCAAAACCGTACCCCGATCTCGTCGATCGTGCCTAGATATCCGCGCGCTGAGCCAGGATGGAAGTCTCGACCGGTGGTCGAGGGTGGCGTCAGACCTTCCGAGAGGAGATCACCTGATCGATGATCCCGTACTCCTTGGCCATATCCGCAGTGAGGATCTTGTCCCGCTCGATGTCATGCTCGATCTGCTCCTCGGACCGACCGGTATGCCGCGCCAGGATGACTTCCATTTCCTTACGCATGCGCAGAATCTCGTTCGCCTGAATCTCGATATCCGAGCCCTGGCCCCCACCTTCGGTGTACGGCTGATGGATTAGGACGCGGGCGTGCGGGAGGGCGAATCGCTTGCCGGCCGTCCCGGCGGCTAAGAGCACCGACGCCGCAGATGCCGCCTGCCCCAGGCAGACCGTCTGCACCTGCGGCTTGACGAACTGCATGGTGTCGTAGATCGCGGTCATCGCGGTGTACGAGCCACCGGGTGAGTTGATGTAAATCTGGATGTCTCGATCGGGATCCATCGACTCCAACGTGAGCAACTGCGCCATGACGTCGTCCGCCGACGCGTCGTCGATCTGCACGCCCAGGAAGATGATGCGTTCCTCGAACAACTTCGTGTACGGATTATGGACGCGCTCACCGTTGGCGGTGCGCTCGCGGAACTCCGGAATGATGTACCGGCTTGACGGCGACTGCGCCAGGAAGGGAACGTCACTCACTTGGCACTTCCCTTCTTGCCCGGTGCGTCCGCATCCGTGCTGTAGACAACATCGATGAGTCCGTACTCACGCGCCTCTTCGGCCGTGAACCAACGGTCCCGGTCAGAATCCGCCTCGATCTGTTCCACCGTTTGACCGCTGTGATCGGCGATCAGACTCGCCATCCGCTTCTTAATGAACAGCATCTGCTCAGCTTGAATCTTGATATCTGACGCTGTACCGCCGATACCGCCGAGCGGCTGATGCATCATGATCCGCGTGTTGGGCGTCGCATAACGCTGACCCGGAGCGCCCGCACACAGCAGGAACTGGCCCATGGACGCCGCCAGCCCCATCGCCACCGTCGCGACAGCATTCGGGATCAACTGCATGGTGTCGTAGATGACCATGCCCGCGGTGATCGAGCCACCCGGTGAGTTGATGTAGAGCGAGATATCCCGCTCATGATCCTCGGCCGCGAGCACCTGCAACTGCTTGGCGATGCGATCGGAGTTCTCGTCGCGCACCTCACCCTCGAGCCAGATGATGCGTTCACGCAGTAGCCGCTCGTCGAGCATGTCGCCGAAGCCGCTCAATCCGCTGCTGGGTGCACGGAAATCGGGGGTGCTCACGCTGTTCACCAACTCCCTATCGATGTGGATTTCCGAGCCTAACGGCGATTGCCGAACAACACCCGCTCGCGGGCCTGTGGTTCGCCGTCAGCCGAACTACTGACCGGACTCCGCGGCGGCCATCTGCGCCTGGAGTTGCGCCATCTGGGCCGCCTGCATGGCCTCGTTGAGTTCGGATTCCAGAGCCTGCAGGTCGACGGCGTCTCCATTGCTGTCGGTGACGGTCGCGTTCTCCAGCACCAAGGCCAGAGCCTTCGAGCGGCGAATGTCCGACAGGGCCATCGACACCTGACCGGACTCCACAAGCGCCTGTGCCAGGGCGTCCGGAGCCATGCCGTACCGGGGCGCCTGCTGCATCAGCCAGTTGGACAACTCCGATTCACCCACCGAGACCTCCTCGACCTCGGCGATGCGATCGAGGATGAACTGGCTCTTGAGGGCCTCGCGGGACTGCTGCTCGATCTCCGCGCGGTGCTCGTCGGAGGCTTCGTGGCCGTCTTCGAAGTGGGCATCGACCTCGGCCGCGATCACGCCTTCGGGCACGGGAATATCGACCGAGGCCATCAATGCCTCGTTGACCTTCTCGCGCGCCTGCTGCCCCTGCTCCATCCGCTTGAGTCGGCCCACGCGGCTACGCGCGTCCTCGCGGAGTTCGTCGACCGTGTCGAACTCCGAGGCCATCGTCACGAACTCCTCGTCGAGGGTCGGCAGTTCACGCTCACGGACCGCGGTGACGGTCGCAGTGACGGTCAGCGACACCCCGGCCCAGTCTCCGTTGCTCGGAGTGAACGGGAACGTGCGCGTTTCTCCGGTGCTCGCGCCGCGTACCGCGTCGTCGAAGCCGGGCAGCATGCCGTCGGTGCCCATCTCGTAGGACATGGCACTGCTGGAGAGGTCGTCGACGTCGTCGCCAGAGTCGGTCGATCCCGATATATCAACTAACAGGACATCCCCGTCGGCGCACGCCCGGTCAACGTCCTTGAGTGACGCGAAGCGGGTGCGCAGGTTGTCGATGTGCTCGTCGATGTCCGAGTCGCTCGCTTCGGCGGCATCCACCTCGACGGTGATCGCTTTGTAGTCGGGGAGTTCGAATTCCGGTCGGATATCGACCTCGGCGGTGAAGGTCACCTTCTCGCCGTCTTCGATCTCGGTGACGTCGACCTCTGGCCGGCCCACCGGGACGATCTCCTTCTCCCGCAGGGCGTCCTCGTACGCCTTCGGCACAGCGTCGTTGATCGCTTCCTCGATAACCGCGCCGCGGCCGAAACGTTGCTCGATCACCCGCGCGGGAACCTTGCCCTTGCGAAAGCCCGGCACCGATACCTGCTTGGCGATGGATGCGTACGCCTTATCGAAACTCGGCTGCAACTCATCGAAGGGCAGCTCGACGGTCAGCTTTACACGGGTCGGGCTCAGTGACTCGAGGTCGGTCTTCACGTACATCTCCAGTGTTGGTGATCACGGCGCCGGGCGGCACTCATGGTCGGGGCGGGGAGACTCGAACTCCCGATCTCCTGCTCCCAAAGCAGGCGCGCTAGCCACTACGCTACGCCCCGCGCTAGCCGGCACATCCTACGGGCGAGCGTCAGCCCTCGAATGTCCGGTCTACCGGCGAAAATGGGGAAGCCGCCCGCCCATCGAGCCGACACCCCTTGCATGAACTGGACCTCGGGTGCACGTGACGAGAACGACTCGTCTCTGCTCGTGCTGGCCGCAGCCGGGCTGGCAGCCCTGGTGCTGGCTGCGATTCCCGTCCTGGAGACTCGTGGCAACAGTGCCATCCAGGCCCCCAGTGGCTACCTTCCGGACGTGTCGAATGTCAGCGTCGATCTCGAAGTGACTGTGCCGCCTGTCGGCGGTGGATGGAACGCCGGCCAGATCATGCTCGAGTCCTAGGAGCGTCGCCTCGAGGCTTCGTAGGCAGCTATGTATTCCTCGATGCTCATTCGACGCACCGCCCTCTCGATGGCGTCAAGTGGCAGCCGCTCCAGACGTGTGAAGCGAACGCACGATTTCCCGATATCCATCGGCTTGCCGGATGCCGCGTACTCGTTCTCGAAATCCTGACGGATCGTCGGATCTGCGTAGATGCAGTGCAAATAGACGGCCATGTGTCGTTTCTGATTGGCCAAAGCAGCGAACAGTAACGGCTGGCCGTTGTAGGTATCGGGGTATCGCTCCAGGGGAATTTCGTACGAGACCATTCCCCAATTCATGGTCTCGACCACACCTGAGGGGATCGCAGCCAGCATCGAGGCGCGCACTACCTCGAGATCGCCACGGCGGTCGTCGGGCAATTCGTCGAGGTACTCGGCTACCGATGTCGCTTCACTGCGCACGCTTTTTGCCCTCGTCCATTTCCCGATTCGCATGTCTTCCCGGCTGCTCACGCGGCCTCCTGATGCGGTCACGCATGGCCTGGGCCGGTAGCATGTGTGCGCTCCACGCGGGTGTAGCTCAATGGTAGAGCCCCAGCCTTCCAAGCTGGTTGTGCGAGTTCGATTCTCGTCACCCGCTCCACTGCTCTTGGCCTTCCTGTGGCCACCGTCCGACTCTCGTGTTGGAATAACGATATGCCAGGGGACGAGTCGCGCGCTCCGAACGGAACCTCCGGGAGTTCTGTCGAGGGAAGTCATGGACCAGCAGTCGCTCTCGATAGCCCCGAACCGTCGGGGGGATCTAAGTCCCGCCAGGGAAGCCCGGTGGGGCGGCGCATTGTGCTCGGCATGATCGGACTCGGTGCCGTTGGCGTCCTCTTGGGACGTCAGGCCCAAGAGGCGATCACGAGCACGGTGAGCGCAACGGTTCCCGGCCTCGGCAGCATCATCCCTGCAGCCGGGGGATTTCGGATCTACACGGTCACCGGCGGATACCCGGCGATGGACCCGGCGGACTACCGACTCGACGTCACCGGCAACGTCACCACGCCACTGTCGCTGACCATGGCGGATCTCGCGGACCTACCCCAAACGAGCATGACTAAAGACTTCCAGTGCGTCACCGGTTGGCGCGTCGACGACGTGCTCTGGTCCGGGGTTCTCCTCAGCGACGTTCTCGCCGCCGCGGGTGCGAGTACCACCAGTTCGGCGCTGCGCTTCTTCTCCTTCGACGGGGCTTACACCGAGTCGCTGACCATGGAGCAAGCACTGCGCGACGATGTCCTCGTGGCGACGTCGATGTTCGGCGAGCCCGTGACCCGCGAGCACGGCGGCCCCGTTCGCTTGTACGTGGCGCCGATGTACGGGTACAAGTCCCTCAAGTGGATGTCGGGCATCGAGGTGGTCGATGAGGTGGTTCCTGGTTATTGGGAGGTCCGCGGCTACGACATCGACGCGTGGGTGGGAGCGTCCAATGGGCGCGACGACGAGCCCATCGCCTGACGCCCGCATCGCGCGTTTCTCCCGCGCGGAGCGCTGGGTGCACCGCAGCATTACCGTGCTCATGATCGTCCTTATCGCGACCGCGGCGGCGCTGTACTTCCCCGACATCAGCGTGCTGGTGGGGAACCGCCCCATCGTCAGCAACATCCACGTCATCGCCGGCTTCGTCATACCTATCCCCCTGATCCTCGCCCTCGCCTCCCGAGCCTTTCGGCAGGACGCTGAGTTATTGAACCGTTTCACCGCGCAGGACTGGAAGTGGCTTCGTTCACGAGATCGCCGATCAGGACGGATCCCGGTGGGCAAATTCAATGCAGGTCAGAAGCTCAACGCAGCGTTCTCCGTCGGTTCGATCATCATCATGCTCGCCACCGGCTCCATCATGTTCTTCAATTCATGGTTTCCCGACGACATTCGCACCGGCGCCACGTTCGTGCACGACTGGTTGACCCTCGCCATCGTCGCTGTCGTTGTCGGCCACACCTACAAAGCGCTCATGGATGCCGAAGCCCGAACCGGAATGCGCACCGGACATGTGTCGGCTCGCTGGGCCGCCCGCGAGCACGGACAGTGGGCCGAAAAGCAACGGCTCGGCGGCTAGTAACCCAACCAAAAATCCATCCACCGGATGAAGATCAAGGCGAGCACCACCAGGTAGCTCGCGCCGATGAGAATCCAACGCAAAGACCCCACCGTTTGGGCAACCGCCCCTGGCCCCGACCGGCCACTCAATCGCCCGGCGGCCGCGTTATCTGCGGTCACCATCCAGAACACCGGGATCGTGGCCGCCCAGACGACCATGCACCACGGGCACAGCGCACCGATGACATACAGGCTCTGGGTAATCAGCCAGATGGCGAAACCGAACCCGAACAGCGCACCGAGATTGAGCCCCAGCCACACCCACCGGGGCAATTCGACCTTGGACAGCAACAAAACGCCCATAGAAATAACAACGGGAAAACCGATTAACCCCAACATGGGGTTGGGGAAACCGAAAGCCGATGCCTGATCGGTCGTGATGATGGAGCCACAGGACAGCACCGGGTTGATGTCGCATTCGGGAATGTAGTTCGGGTCCGCCGTGACTGCGATCTTCTCCAAGGTCAACTCGAAGGCGGCCAGCAGACCGAAGAACCCCCCGACGATCAACACCCAGGGCGTCACCCGATAGGAACTCACGTTACGACGATATCTCGCAGCGCGGCAATCAGCCGATCGACGTCGGTCTCGTCGGTGTAGGGGGCCAAACCCGCGCGAATCGCACCACCAGAGCCCAGGCCAAGCGATCGACACGGCTCGTAGGCGTAGAACGAGTCCGCCGGAGCGTTGATCTGCTTGTCGGCCAAGCGACGCGCCAGCTCCGCGCTATCCCATCCATCGATAGTGAAGAACTCCGTAGGGGTCCGTCGTCGCGCATTTGCGTACACGGTGATTCCCGGAAGATCCTCCAGGGCGCTGCGCAGCCGAGCGTGCAAACGATCCTCGTGCTCGGCGAGCGCGGTCATGGAACGGACCAGGCGATCGCGACGAGTCATCGACGTCTCCCCGCCCGGCACCAGATCCGCCAGCACGTCGACGGCCGCGATGAGCCCCGCAAGCAACTCGTACGGCAGGGTGCCCAGCTCGAATCGTTCGGGAACCTGCTCGGTACTCGGCGCCAACTTATCCGGGTGCAAGGACTCCCACAAGGCGCTGGACGCGGCAACGATCCCCAGGTGCGGTCCGAGGAACTTGTACGCCGAGCACGCGTAGAAGTCAGCGCCGATCTGTCCGACGTCGATCGGGGCGTGGGCTGTCAGGTGCACACCGTCGACGAAGAACAGCGCGTTCACCGCGTGGGCGGCCTCGGCAATCACCGGGAGATCAGGACGCGTTCCCAGGACGTTGGATGCTCCGGTGACCGCCACCAGGCGCGTGTTGTCTGTTATCTGATTGACGATGTGACTGGTCGGCAATTCACCCGTGGTCGGATCGAGTCGAGCCCACGCCACCTCCGCGCCAGCCTTCTCGGCATACCTCACCCACGGGCGGACGTTGGCGTCGTGATCGAGATCGGTCACCACCACGCGGTCACCCGGACCCCAATCGTTCGCCAGAGTCCGGGCCACCATGAACGTCGCTTCCGTCATGCTCCGAGAAAAGACAACGCCCGCGGGATCGCATCCGAGAAGATCAGCAGCCGCCAGCCGCGAGCCATGCACGATTGATTCGGCGTTGCGTTCCGATTGGGTCATGGTGCCGCGGTTCGACAATGGCTCGGTCATCGCCGTGCGCATCGCGTCGGCCACGACATCGGGAAGTTGGGTCCCTCCCGGCCCGTCGAAGAAGGCAACCCCGGAGGCCAACGCGGGCATGCGGGCTCGTATCCGGGCAACGTCGAAGTCGTTCATACGTCCCACCACAGTGTGCACACCTCGCGGGGTGTGGCGTCGAGGTCCTTCAAGAGCGCAGCGGCAACTTCCGCGTCCCGGTCTGCACTCAAACAGAGGCGGATCCGAGCGAAGCGCACCCGCTCTTCCATCGGCATGGACACGCGCTGTCCCCACGTTTCATCCGGCCATGCGTCGAGGTGACCATCGAAACCCAGCGCGCTGGTGATGTCGGCCAATTGTTGGGCCGTCGGTGCAGTGGGCCGGTCGAGATCCCAGAACTTCTTCCACAGCGGGCTCATGTTGCTCAGTGGGTGCGTCATGGGGAGTTCGAGAACCACGCGACGTTGCGCGTGGTCGTTCAGAGCCTGCAGAAAGGGAACGATCGCGGCTACATTGAAGGCGACGTGGTGACACACCACGACGTCAGCCACCGGAACATCGGCCGCGACATCAGGCCACGAGCCACGGAACTCCTGGTGCTGCACTCCACGTTTCGCCGCCGCCTCGGCGTAGGCGTCGAGCATCTCCTGCGCATGGTCGACGGCATAGAACGTCTCTGCGGGCGGCGCCAGAGCGAAGGACGCTCGCCCGCCGCCGGAACCGACGTCGAGGACGCTTCCGCCTTTCGGAACAGCCTCCCGCGCCCGATCGTGCGACACCGAGTCGGCTACCTCATCCCCGACGGTGAACATCGCGACCGGATGAACCCACGGCTCCTGCGACGCCTGCTCGAGGATGTGATCGGGAATAGCCCATGCTTCGAGATCGCTTCGCCATTGACTCGCCAGTTCGACGATCTCGGTGGGCGCCTCGGTCACAGGAGCGACGCTAGCCGAGCCAGCCGCTGCTCCACGCGTCGGCAAGCGCGCATCGCTCATCCGACTATCGTGCAGCCGTGCCCGCCGGAACTCCACCTGATTCATCCGAGCCCTCCGAGCCCTCTCACGCGTCCAGTAGCTCGGGCTCTGCCGCAGATGACAAGCACCCCATCAAAACTCTTATCGGAGGGCCCCGCGGAGCTCTGGAGAGCATCCTGCCCCCGGTGGTCTTCGTGGCCGTCTACTCCGCGCTGTCGAGCAGTAACGAGGATGCGCTGACCTACGCGATCGTTGCCGCGCTCATTCTTGCTGTCTTCTTCGGCGGTTGGCGGCTCCTCGAGCGCAAGAGACCCACGCGGGTTATCGGGGCGATCGTGGTGGTGGCCCTCGGCGCCTACTTCGCCGCCCGCACCGGCAACGCCGCCGCGTTCTTCTGGCCTCGCGTGCTGTTGAACGTGTTGTCCGCGTTGGCTTTCGTCATCGGCAACTTCGTTCGGTGGCCGTTGCTCGGCGTGATTGTCGGCCCGATGATGGGTACCGGGATGCGTTGGCGTCGAGACCCCGTCCTCGTGCGCGCCTACTCCCGTGGCTCATGGCTGTGGGTGTTGCTGAACCTGGTCCGGGCGGCGATCTTGCTCCCCCTTATCGCGAACGACGCACTGTGGGGACTGGCCGCGTCGGGTGCGTTCTTCTACGTCTTGGTGATCGGGACCATCCTGGGGTCGTGGTTCATCATGAAGCGAGCCATCCCTGCCGATCATTTGGGTCTTCGTCACCCGGTCGGTGACCCGAAAAGCACGGACGAGTAAGACAACAACAGGTCCGATCACCGCTCGGTGCGCCCTCTCACGGCCCATCGCCCACGATCGGTCCGATACCTCTGGTGGCGACTCGGGAGCCTCGCGTGTTCTCCCTCGTAGGTAGGCCAGGTCTAGCGCGAGGCCCCGGGTCCGCTCGCCATCCACAGGTCGGGTGCTCTCTGCCACCATTCGTCCGATACCGCCTGAGTGAAGACTCTTTGGCGTTGGACGATCGCGATCACCGTCATTCCTGTGGCCCTCACCGGCGTCCTGTCGTCCGCTCAAGCTTCCTCCTCATCTGCGTCCGTGTCTGCGTCGACACCATCATCCTTGAGCTACTCGCAGATTCGTACCGAACTCGTCACGGCCTCACGTGCGGTCACCGATGCGCAAGAGGTCGTGACCGAAGCTCGAAGCGACATCACAGCTGCGACGATCGCTGTAGCCGAAGCCAACAAGAACATCGCATCGGCTGAGGAGGTACTTGCTCAGGCCCTGAGCGTTTTGGATCTCACATCGTCCAGTGCGACAGCCGCGCAACAACAGTTGGATGACCGGGCGCGGACGATGTATATCGGCGGTGGCGATGCACCGGGTCTGTCGGATGTGTTGTTAACGTCAACAGACACCGGAAGCCTCACCCAAGCACTGTCAGATCGTGAATTCCTCAAGACCACCAGTCGAACCGCTGCTACCGGAGTCGAAACCTCACAACGTGCTGTGGCCCAGGCGCAGGCAAGCGTGGATGCCCGCGAGGCCGATGTCGCTCTCGCGCGGGCTGCCGCCGATGTCGCGGAGATTAACCGAGCTGCCGCCGAGGACGCCGTGCAAGAAGCACTCGATGCCGTGGACGATGCACGCTCCCACATTCAGCAGTTGCTGCAGGCGAGTTCACGTGACAATTCGCGCGACTACCGAAAGATCGAACGGTGCGGTGATTGGCTCACCAAGGTGCTCGCCCGCGTGGGTTTCGAGGGTGAGAACCTGCGAGAGGCATGGGCCATCGTCATGCGCGAAAGCGGCGGCAACGAGGACGCCATCAGCGTCACCAACGACCTCGGCCTCTTCCAGATCAACACTTTCGCCTGGAGCAGCCAAGACTGGTTCAACAGGGAACTGTTACTTACCCGCGAATACAACGCCCAGGTGGCGCTGATGCTGTCGCAGGGCGGCAAATCCTGGTACGCCTGGGGGCTCGACGGCCAAGGCCGACTGAACCCGGGGGCGTACGTCAATTCCGGATGGAGCGACGAGCAGATCAACGGCCTACTCGATCGCTACCTCCGGTGGTACAAGTCCTACCCGTGCCGACCCGCTTACGAGGCCTGACCGACACGACGATCACTCTGTCAGCCCGACGCGAGTGCCTTGGCTTTGAGCTGATCGAACTCCTCCTGAGAAATTGTTCCCGCATCCAGGAGCGCTTTCGCTGATGAAATCTGGTCCGCGGGAGAGACGCTGCCGACGGCAGTTTGAATGTATGCCTTCTGTGCCTCGTCTGCGGCCTGCATCTGGGCTTGACGTCGCTCGGCCATCGAATTGCCACGGGCGATCAGATACACCAGAACGGTGATGGGCGGGAAGATCAGAAGGAAGATGATCCACACGGCCTTCTTGCCTCCGCCGAGACTCTTGTCGGCGAACAAATCCATGACCACCATGAAGAAGACCATGAAGAACATGACCATGAAGAAGATGATCAACAAGGACCACAGCACTTGACCAAAACCCATGACAAACCTTTCGTTGAGAGAACTCCACCATACTCATCGACCCATTCATCGACGCAGCCGTGCATCACGCCACGGGAGGGAAGACCAGCGTCGGTGTTGAGGAAGCCGTGAGAACCTGCGGAATCTACAATAACTGTGTGGAATTCGAGACCTTCACCGTCGCAATCCCGATCAGCGCGTCGTTCACGCGCCACCTCGACGTCCAAGCACCCACAGCCGACGCTGCACTTCTGCTGGCCACCGAGCACGCTCTCGACACAGGGGTCTTGATGCACGGTGAACCGTGGATAGTGAAAGGCGCCGGCTAGCCGATCACTGGCCGAGCCGAGGAAAGCCCGTCATCAGCGATGGTTGTTCAACTACAAGACCTCGACGGCCATCTCGTCGTTCTCATTCCGACCCTGTATGACCCGGCTATCCGGACGAAGTCCGGCACCACGGACGCTGTCTTCACACACGTCTGTGACGTCACCACTGGCGAGGTGTTTCGCGACCAAATGATCGTGGCACGGCAGTTCGTCGACGGCATGCGCGACCACCTGAACCATCCGTTCATCGGCGTTGTCCGGCGCCTCGATGACGGTGGGTTCATGTTCGATTCGGCAACGGACGATCAGCGGGACGTTGCCCGTGACTTCCTGGACGGCCTCAGCGACTGACCATCGCGCCTACGTCACTCCGGCTGGCAGACGGGGCACCAGTAGACCTTGCGCGCCTGCATCTCGTTCATCTCGATCTCAGCCTCGCATAGGTAACACGCGTCACCGGCTCGCCGGTAGACGTACACCTCGCCGCCGTGACGGTCCTGTCGCGGCTTGCGGCCCATGATGTCCGGGAGATGCTCGGGACGGACGGTGTCGATACGTCCCCGTTTGGTGCCCTGCGTCATCAGAACCACCAGGTCATCCCACACCGCATCGAATTCGTTTCTGCTGAGGTGCTTGCCGGGACGGTAGGGCGAGATGTTGTGCCGGAAGAGCACCTCGGCCCGGTAGATGTTCCCCACCCCGGCGAAGACCTTTTGGTCCATCAACAGTGCACCGATGGCCGCGTTGCTGCGCTCCACCCGATTCCACGCCGGGGTCGGATCCGACTTCTTGATCGGATCGGGGCCGATGCGGGCGACGGCTGCCTTCTTGGACTCGTCGTCGAGGAGTTCGCACACGGTGGGGCCGCGAAGTTCCGCATAACTGGAGTCATTAAGCAGGCGGAGCCGAATCTGGCCACGGACATCCGGGGCCGCTCCTGGGGATATACGCCACTTGCCGAACAATCCGAGGTGCACGTGCACCCACAGATCACCGAAACGAATAAACAAGTGTTTGCCGTGGGCCTCCACTGTGTCCACCACTCGCCCATCGATACGACGAGCATCGGCGGCGAAACGACCCTGGGGGCTATCGACCCGAACCGGCGACCCTCGGAAACGCGTGCGCAGACGCCGTGCCTGGCTGTGAACGACGTGACCTTCAGGCACTGGAGGCTATTTCCCCCCGCACCGCCGCAACGAAGTCGTCCACGTCACTTTCGGTCGTATCCCACGCGCACATCCAACGAACTTCACCGGTCGCTTGATCCCAGGTATAGAAGTGGAACTGCTCTTGCAAACGCGAGGCAATCTGCTCGGGCAGCAGGACGAATACAGCGTTGGCATCAACAGATTGAGTGATGGTCACGCCCGAAAGGTCGGCGACACCATCGTGAAGGCGGGAGGCCATCGCGTTCGCGTGACCGGCACTGCGCAACCACAAGTCATCAGTCAACATCGCCACGAATTGGGCGCTGAGAAAGCGCATCTTGCTGGACAATTGCATAGAGGTCTTACGTAGGAAGTCGACTCCCTGCACCCGATCGCCGTTCAACACGATGACGGACTCGGCCTCCATTGCACCGTTCTTCGTCAACCCGAAGGAAACGAGGTCCACGCCGGCATCGACCGTGAAGGCCCGCACCGGCACGTCCAAGGATGCGGCAGCGTTCGAAAGGCGGGCACCATCCATGTGGAAGGCCAAGTTGTTCGCGTGGGCTACCTCCGCAAGAGCCGAAACCTCATCCGGCGAATACACGGTGCCCATCTCGCTGGACTGGGTGATGCTGACTGCGCCGGGTTGAGCACGGTGAACGAACTCCATGTCGAAACATTGACCCTGGACATCGTCGGGGCGAAGCTTGCCGTCAGCGGTGGGCACCGTCCACAGCTTCAAGCCTGCCACCGACTCGGGCGCTCCACCCTCATCGACGTGAATGTGGGCGCTGGCCGCGCAGATGACCGATTGCCAACGCTGGTTGACCGATTGCAATGCGACGACATTGGCTCCCGTTCCGTTGAACACGGGAAAGAATTCGGCATCGGCACCAAAGTGCGCCCGCACCAGGCTCCGTGCCTGGTCGGTCACGACATCATCGCCGTACGCCGATTGGTGACCAACGTTGACCGCGCCGAGGGCTTCGAGCACCTCCGGGTGCACACCCGCGTAGTTATCGCTCGCGAATCCGCGCCACGAAGCACCCGTCGACTGTGAACCCATGAACGGGAGTATTCCCTAGACCG
>ERZ891134.324-NODE-324-length-41563-cov-9.955768_pt1 | contig 41563 bp, 40 predicted proteins | sample MGYA00520888_ERZ891134 | MGnify/ENA primary metagenome ERZ891134 (study PRJEB32303, sample SAMEA104408692) | aquatic metagenome | biome: Brackish water; feature: Coastal; material: water | place: Baltic Sea | collected 2014-10-23 | depth 10 m ... | reverse complement strand
ACTTGGAAGGTTGATGATTGGATGGCTAAAGATCGGCCTGAAATTATTGTTTATGAAGATACAACTGCTAGGTCAGACCATGCTACATTCCAAGATAATTTAGGCACTGTAACAATGGGTTTTGGTGGCCTTGTTGATGGATATTGGTGTTACCACCAAACTTGTGATACGGTTGATGAGATGATTGATTGGATGGATACTACAGGCAAGGATTACGGTGAAGAACAAACTGGAACTAGTAACTTAGTTGATGCTCTTGACACAATTACTTGGTGGGCGACTTACTCATTCTTCCATCTTGATGAACAACCAATAAGAAATTCATACCTTTGAGTCTTGTTTCATTAGTAATTAAATATTAGTGATTTCTAGAGTAATTATGACCTCTTTTTTGACCTCACTCAAAGAAAAAATTTTTGGAAAAAAGGAAGATATGGTGGCAGCACGTTACGTATCGGTAAACAAAATGGTTCCAGAAATTTTTCAAACCCCTGGAAAGTTGTTATATGTCGGGGCAAGAAAAGATCGTATGGATTTTGGTGATGAGTTAAGGGGTGCTGGTAATGAATTTACCATCTTAGAAATATATGAGCCAAATGTAAAGCATTTGACAGAAGTTTGTCCTTGGGCAGATGTAATTCATGGGGATGTTCGTAATTTAGAGGACTTCTCGGAAAACCAATTTGATTATGCTTTTTGGTGGCACGGCCCTGAACATATTAAAGAGGAAGAGCTTAATGATGCAGTTCAGGGATTGGAAAAGATAACAAAAAAGATCGTTGTTTTGGGTTGCCCGTGGGGAGTTTATCCTCAGCATCACCTTCATGGAAATCCATATGAAGAACATGAAGCATCATTATATCCACATCATTTTGAAGAGATGGGTTATTCTGTTGAAGCGATTGGAGTTATTGATAAAAGGGGCTCTAATATAACCGCAGTGAAGTATTTAGAATAGTTTAAAGTTGGGTTTTTAGGGTTAATATTCATTTTGGGTTGTTTTTTACTCATTTTGAATAATTTAGAATATTTTGTTAACCAAACCTTCTAAAAGCGCCACAGGAGACCAAAATCCAAGAAACATACTTAGAACAGGAACTAAGAATATAAAGAATACCCCATAGAAAACCTGTTCATTCCAATCTTTTACCTTAGCCCCATCTAATGGGCCCCATGGTATCATATTGAATAGCCCGAGGATAAGGTTAGCGGAAATCCACCATACACCGGCATCAACTAACATTGATTGCCAAATTATTGATCCCCCATCAGCATACGCCCTACTACCATTTTCTAACATTGGAATGCTTGTTAGATCAAAAGAACCAGTGATGCCTAAAATAAGTACCCACATCGGTATTCCTATTATGAATAAAGATAGATTTGTTAACGGTCCAGCAACAGCAATATAGCCGTTATAACGTCTTTTTAACAATCCTGAAACCATAACTGCACCTGGTGCCATAAACAAGAAACCAAGGAAAAAGGATAGCATTATACCAAATCTAAGCCCTTTTGGATCTGCTCTAAATTCTGCCCAACAACCATATTTTTTAGCGACTATTTTATGACCAATTTCGTGTAATATGAAGGCTGGGCCAACTGCAAACAACATTACTGGCATGGCTAATAGTAGAGTAACAATCCAAGTATTCATACCTAGAGTTGATATTCCTGACAGCCCCCTAACAGCCATAAAACCTAGGGCTAAGGTAAATGCAGCAGTGGCTAATCCAAGGTGTTGTTTTTCTATTTCACTAAACTCCCAGATTTTTTTATTACCAGTTGGTTCGGGGGTGGATTTCTTACCAGCAAACATATTTTGTAAATCATCAATAGTAAACATTGAGCTACCTGTTGATGATTCTTGGGAATGAATTCTGCGTATTTTTGGTTGTGGAAATGGGTCTGTATCGACGATGTCAGCTCTTGGGTCTCGACTCGCCATGGATAATTGAAATGCTCTAGTTTATTGAATCCTGTTACATAATGATTTGATAAAAAATTCTTTAGATAATTGATAGAATTAAAAATAAGATAGATGTTAGGTTTGACTGAAAGCGATTGCATAGTTGTTTATTATCAGTTGGAAAATTGTTGAGATATGGTTTGATAGAATATGGGAAATGATGTCAGCGATATGATTAATGATGTTTTATTCATGAATGGTTTGGGTTTTTCTGAAGAGAATATTGCTAAATTAAAACATATGTCAGTAGTTGACGTAAAAGATATTATAACCTCTAATAAGGTTAGTTTTTCGAATAAAAAAAAGCAAAATACGATTCAAGATTTGGGCAATCAAAACAAATGGAAAGATGTCCCTCCTTCACCAGAAGAGGCTAAGGAAATCGGTAAAGAGGCCTGGGGTGAAGATGAAATAGATAATCAAGAATATTATGAAACAATGACAAAACCTAGTAAAGAAATCGCTAGAGTAGACCGTTCTGATAGAATTGGTGAAGATATAGAGTTGGAATTACGATTGAAAAATGCAAGTAATGAAGATGTGGAGAAGAAAATTAATTCTAGAGAAGAATGGAAAGAAATGATGGAAGAGTTAGATGATATTTTAGATGATTCTTGAATCTTGCTCTAGAATATTATTAGATGGAGATAATTCATAAGTTATTCTTTGAGTCCCTTTACCTTTTGATTTTTTACCAATTATATTCACTGAACCTATTTCCGCTAAATTTGACACATGGGTACCGGCACATGGACACAAATCAATATCGTCACCTATTCGTACAACTCTTAGATCTCGCACAGATTTAGGTAGTAAATTCATATTTGTTCTGTCTGGTGGCATAATTGAATTGATTTCATCTCTTGTCATAATACCGTCATCAACTATGATGGATTGTTTAGTTAATTCATTTGCTCTAGTAGATAGTGTTTCTAACATTTCTTCAGTAAATGATATTGGGTTAAAATCTATTCTTGAATGGGTTGCATGTATTTGATTTCCAACTGTCCTAGCGCCATTAAAAATCTCATAAGCAAGTCCAGACATTACGTGTTGGGCCGTATGCATTTTCATGTGACTATAACGCCTCTCCCAGTCTATTGAACCGACTATTTCATCACCAACTGAAAATTGATGGTTTGGCTCTACATGGTGTTCAATAGAATCCCGACCTCTTACTTCTGTCACAGCTACCTTGCCATTATCACCTTCAAGATAACCCAAATCCCAATTTTGACCGCCGCCAATTGGGTAGAATAGCGACCGATCAAGGATTATTTTATTTTCTTCAACACCAACTATTTTACCATTAAATCTTGTTTTATATGCGGCTTGGATATCTGTAAGATATAATTTTTCAGTTGTCATTGGATCACCATTGTATTGATTATGTCCTGCGCTTTTTTGTAATAGTCATCAACTGTCATTATTTTTGAATTATAATAAGCATTTAGGATTTTTGATTCTATCCAACCTTGTTTTGGGGTTTCTTTTTCATTTACTTCATACCAAACTTCAGCCAGTCCGTCACTTCTTTCAATTATTATTTTTGATTTATTTAAATTTATTAGGTCGTTTCTAAGACAAGTACCAACAAAGAACTGTTTAGTTGGTATATCTGGTTTAATAATTTGATCTAAATTACCTTCAATAGTGTGTATTTGTCCTTTTGGTCCTGGAAGTAATGTTTCTGAAAAATCAATTAATTTATCAGTTTCGAGAGTTTTAAAATTAGACTCACTGCCTTTTAGTTGTAAGTTTAACTGGTTTTTTTCTAATAATATCGATTCTATTCTAGTTCTATGAATAATATCTACTTTACTTTTGGCTAATTTGTGTGATAGTAGTTTTACAAACCACTCTGTTCTGAAATTTATTTGGTTGCCGGTATCAAATATATACAGATTTGATAGTTCTGCAGAATCTAGAAGTTTAGAGATATTATTACTTTGGCTAATAATTCCGGGGAAGTTTGCTGGAAATCCTATCTCAGCATTTATTTCGATAATTGTCACGTTATGTTTGGAAGATAATATATCTGCGCAAAAAAGTCCTATCAAGCCGCCACCAGTAATTGTTATCGATGGCATTAAAATCAGTTCTCCACGATATCCAAAGCATATACAGGACAAGATGGAATACATAATTCACAATGAGTACAGTTCTCTTCGTCGACTATTATCATCCGATCAATTAGATCTAATACATTTACTGGACACAATGCTATACAAGCTCCACAACCAAAACACTTGTCTTCATCAACTTTGAAGATATGGTCAGGAACTCTTCCCATAATATGATGCTGTAGAGTAGAACTTTTGGAACTTATGTGTACTACAGCGGAAACTGTTTAATTTGTTAAGTCTGTTAATCCCTTCATTAGAAATTATATTGTTAATTTGCAGAAAAAATGTAAACACTTGAAAATACCCCCTAATTTCCACTCCAAGTTATTTGTTAGAAATAATTAGTTAAAAGCATAAAAAAAACCATAATTAGTGAAACGTCATTGTTAGTATGTTGTAAATAGTCTATAGTATAATTGAATAAAACCTTGATTAATTATTATCTATTAGAAAATAAAACTTCCATGGGAAATAGAGGGGTGAGGGGTGAAATATACAACAACTAAATCGTAGATGACCTTTTGCACAATCTGATACCATGGTATTTTACAACCCAGGGAGAACCACGGGTTATCCAGATGAACCAGTTAAGAAGGGCTTCAGATATCACTACCTTGGTGGTGGTAATGAGGTTGGAAATGTTGGAGTTGTTCTTGAAGATGATACACAAAACAGGTTATTACTTGACTATGGTATTGCTCCAACCAGACCTCCAAAATATCCTAAAGAAGCGCCTTTTGTAAAGGACGCAATTATCACCCATTCTCACGTTGATCATTTAGGAATGGCACCATGGCTTCCAGCTAACTACAATACTAATTTACACGGTACTCAACTAACTGCAGATATATCACGAATGATGTGGAATGATTGTTACAAAATTAGCAGTATAGAAAAGTACCCTCTTCCTTGGGACAAAAGAGACATAGATACAGCAATGAATTCTTGGATAACCCATGAATTCAATGAACCCTGGAAACAAAATAATTGGGAACTAGAACTACTAAACGCTGGACATATACCTGGCGCTGCAATGTTAAAATTAGAATCCGAGAAAAAGAAAATTCTGTTTACTGGAGATTTCGACACTAGAAATTCTCCATTAACTAGTGGAGCAAAACCAAAAGATGTAGATTTATTATTTATCGAAGGAACTTATGCCGGAAAAAATCACGCAAACCAAGAACAAGAGATAGCTAGATTCATTGAAAACATCATACGCGTTACCGATAATGGCGGTACTGTATTAATTCCAGCATTTGCTAATGGTAGAACACAAGATATGCTAATTCATCTATACCAAAATTGTCCAGAACTAGATGTACATATCGATGGTATGGGGAAGAAAATTGCCAAATTACAGTTAGAAAATAGTAGATTTATCAGAGATCCAAAACTTCTCAACGATGCTTGGAACTGGTCTAGAAGAGTCTCAAGTAAATCTGACCGTAAAAAAGCCCTAGATTCAGATGTTATAATTTCAACATCCGGTATGCTGCAAGGCGGACCAGCAATTTGGTACCTTAACAGACTCAGACATCAAAAAGAAAATGAAATATTTTTTACTGGTTACCAAGCTGAAGATACTGGTGGTAGAAAGTTACAAACCAAATCAAAAATAGACATTTTCGGTAAAGAAACCGATATTTCACTTAACTGGGAAAAGTTTTCTTTCTCAACCCACGCAGGTCATAAAGAAATTACAGATTTTATTTATGCATGTAATCCAAACGACGTCGTGATATATCATTCAGATCCAAACAATGCTAGGCCACATTTAGTTAAGGAATTGGAACAAAATGGGATTAACACCCACTCTCCAGAAAACGGTAAATCATACATTATAGAATAATAATCATATTTTTGTTATATTGTCAATTCTTGTTCTATAGTATAACAAAACAAGAATAACTAAACCTATAATCAATAATATATTTAAATTAATTTTTGAATTATTTTCACTAACAACATCATCAGTTTTAGTTTCGAGGTCGTCCCCAGAAGATAGATTATCTTGTTCTACATCAATAACGGTAATCTCACCAAGCATACCAAGATCTCTATGTGGTTCACAATAAAAATCGTAAACCCCTGATTGATTATAGTCGAAAGTAAATGTATAGTCAACATTTGTCATCGCATCGCCAGAATTAAACAATTCATTCTGTTCAATTGCATTGTGTGGTAATAACTGTCCACTCCATAAAAATCGAACAGTATCACCTTCATTTATGGTCAAGGTTTCGGGTACAAACCTAATATTAGATCCAATTCCATCAACCGTTACAATGTGTTCTTCACCCTCATCTTGGAGTAAACCGAGATCACCTGACATAGTTATCGCAAAAACAAGCAAGACAGCAAATCGCCTTATCATAAAGTAAAATTAATTGATTTACTTTATCAAATGATGTAATTATTCTAATACTCTATTTTCCGAAGTGATTGAATATGAATACCCCTACCGGTAGTTGATTGGAATGGCTACAAAAAGACCAAGAAAGCCGAAAGGAGACGGCAAGGCCCCACGTCCAAGAAAAAAGAAACGTAAAATGCGTTTATCTCTTAGACAAAACAAAATCGCAAAATCTGATAACTACACCGACTCTGTAGGGTGGTCACAAAATACTGCAGGTAGGGTTTTAGGAGACGCCCCAAAACCAAAAGAGATGGAAACACTCACAATTCAATGTGATATGTGCGGTTGTAGATTAAAAATTCCAAAACCCAAAAAACATCGCTATACTGTTGCTTGCTCATACCCTGAGTGTAATCATATAATGAAATTCGATTGAGGATTTAATATGCTCAAAGCCTTATTTTGGCGAATAAATTTCTTTCTAAAGAATAGAAAATCAGCTAAGATTAACCGTCAATTAGGAAATGGAGTAAAATCTGTAATAGTTGACAGTAAAAACGGACTCTTAGCAGTAGACCCAAGAGATCTAGAGGTTGGATTTAAACTTCGAAATTATGGGAGTTATGGTTTAGAGGAAATAACTAGAATAAATGAATTAATCACCACAGAATCAAACGTTCTAGTAGTTGGAGCACATATTGGCTCATTAGTAATCCCAATAGCTAAAAATTGCAACAAAGTAGTTGCTATAGAAGCTAACCCAAACAATTTCAATCTACTAAAAACCAATCTACACCTTAACAAAACAGAAAATGTATCAATCCACAATATTGCTGCCAGTTCTAAACAAGAGACAATAAAATTCCAAATGAATGTGGTTAATTCAGGTGGCAGCAAACGCCTTCCAAAAAATAATGAATACATGTATCGTTATGATAATCCAGAAGTAATTGATGTACAAGCCTACTCATTAGATGAATATCTAGATGAGAATAATTTCGATTTGATTTTAATTGATATTGAAGGTTCAGAATATTTTGCTATGCAAGGTATGGAAAAAATACTGTCAAAGTGTAACACATTAATTGTTGAATTTCTACCCCACCATCTAAAGAACGTAGCCGACGTATCTGTAGAACAATTCTTATCACTAATTCCTCAACACTTCACCAAACTAACCATTCCTAGTAAAAACGAAACCCACCCAGTAGATATTGGTGGCGTAGTTCTTCAACAAATGTACAATAATAAAGAAGGCGATGACGGCCTAATATTTACTAAATAAAAACAATATTTTGATAGTTGTTAAAATATAGTTGTCACATTTACCCGATGACATGAGCGACACCAAGCCGAGCCTGCTTGTCGCTAAAGGCAACATCAACCGTATGGGTGGTGCAGAAAGAGATCTTATCAGATGCTTACCTCATTTGCAACAATGGTATGATGTGAGTGTTGCAACACTAAACCCATCAACAAAATTATCAAAAATATGTCAAGAAAACAACATCAAAATTTTTTCGCCACCAACACCTTGGAATCCACCCAACTCACCATTTTCACAAATTTCTGATGGCGTACACAAATCTTCTAAACAATATTGGAGGATGTGCGAAGGTCTGCTTGAAGCAATTGACAATTTTGATTATTTTCATATCGTTAGTGGAGATGGGTATCTTGCGATGATGGAAATGATACCTAAAAGCAAAACTGCTCACCTTTATCTCCATGAACCACACAGGGGATATCATGAAGATTCACTCCACAGAAAACTAAACGGGAAATTAAAACGCCCCCCCTTGATTACTAACTTAATACTCTCTAAAGGTCGTAAAAACGATCTATCAATAGTTAGTAAATTTGCAAACAACCCATCATTTTTCGTTAGTGGAAATTCATCTTATTCGGCTCAACGTTCTAGAGATGTTTACGGGATAGAATGTGATGTATTACATCCATGCATAGACCAGGAAGAATATCCTAGCGAAGTTAGTAATACGATCAACCCAATAAAACAAACAACGCAAACTGAGTATGTTGTCACAGTTGGTACAGCTAATTGGGCCAAAGCAACCATGGAAACAATATCGATGCTTTCAGGAACTGGAATATCTCTTGCCCACGTTGGTGGTGGAACAGATGCTGAAAAAACTCAATTACAAATCCACGCAAAAAACAAATCAGTAGAATTATGGATTGCCCCAAGACTTTCATCTAGTGAATTAGCTAAACTAATGTCTGATGCACTTGCTATAGTTAGTATGGCTCATAAAGAGCCATTTGGCTTAACCCCAATAGAGGCATTTTCAATCGGCACTCCGGCAATTTTTGTTGATGAAGGAGGTTTTAGAGATACTATTGTTGATGGCAAATGCGGGAGATTGATCGCTAGAGATAATATCACAGAATGGCATACAGCATTAGACCAAGCACGTGACAAAGAAAACCGGAAGAACTGGTCTGATTTTGGGCGCAATAGGATATTAGAACTAAAATTATCACCAAAAGACCAAGCAGAAAAGATTCACCAGATTCTACAAACTTAAGCTGGTGGCACTGGTGGCAATTGCCCATTAGACAAAGCTTCCTTGACAACTTTAACATCACTATCAACCATTATGTTGACAAGTTGTTCAAAACTTGTTGTAGGTGTCCAACCTAATTTTTCAGCAGCAAGAGAGTAATCTCCTATCAATAAATCGACTTCTGCAGGCCTGAAAAACTTAGGATTAGTCTTGACTCTAATAATTCCATCTTGGTCCGATGCAATAGTTTCAACTCCTTCACCCGTCCAAGTTAATGTCATACCAACCCGTTTGAATGCTAAACCTATCATATCTTGAACGCTATTTGTTTCACCTGTTGCTATCACAAAATCTTCGGGTTCATCTTGCTGCAACATACGCCACTGCATTTCTACATAATCACCAGCAAATCCCCAATCACGTTTTGCTTTAACATTACCAATCGATAAAAACTCATCCAAACCCTCTGCAATTCTTGCTACAGTCATCGTTACCTTTCGAGTAACAAACTCCAGGCCACGGCGCGGGCTTTCATGATTAAATAGAATTCCAGTGCAGGCAAATAAACCATATGATTCACGATAATTTCGTGTAATATCATAAGCAAATACTTTGGCACATCCATAAGGACTTCTTGGGTAGAAGGGAGTCAATTCATTTTGTGGAATTTCTCTTACATCACCAAATTGTTCGGATGAACCTGCTTGATAAAATTTACAATCTGGTTTTACTAATTTAATCGCTTCTAGACATCGCAGTGCTCCAAGACCGGTAACATCAGCAGTCATGGTCGGTGATCTCCATGATTCGGGCACAAATGATTGAGCGCCTAAATTATAAAATTCATCAGGCTGAATCTCCTTTACTGCATTATCGATACTAGATTGGTCTGTTAGATCACCATTAACTAAGTGAAAACAGTCATTTTCTATTAAATGATTAATCAAATTACGTCCTTGAGTAGGTTGACTAGTTCGTCTAACCAGTCCAAAGACGTTGTAACCCTTTGACAATAACAATTCTGCTAGGTATGAACCATCCTGTCCCGTAATACCGGTAATGATAGCAGTCTTACCTTCGGCCATGTTTCTTCCAACGAGGGTGCCCATTTGAATACACTTGTTTAACCAACAATAAATTAACAATTATTGGAATAATTCAACTATACGCTTTGTAGCTGCAACAATAAGGACCACTGCTAACAATTTCCTAACAATTGAGTTCGATGCACGCTTAGCACCATATTGTGATCCAACATAACCTCCCAAAGTAATAGTAACCAAAAACATCCCAAGCAAAGACAAATCTAGATCTAGATTACCAGATATTGCAGTACCTACAAGGCCAGAAATAGAATTAACCACAATAAATAAGGCAGCTGTTGCAGCAGCAGTTTTGACATTCGCCCAACCCTTTATCAACAAGATAGGAGATAAAAAAATACCTCCACCAACTCCAATTAATCCACTAAAAAAACCAATCCCCCCACCCCAAAGGTAAGGCTCAACAGTGCTTGGTAGTGAATTATTACCGGTTTTCTTGGAACTAAAGTTAATTACTTTGTAAGATGCCCAAACCAAAGTTATTGAAAGTAATAAGTCATACATATCACCATCAATAGATAACATTCCACCAAGTAAAGCCATTGGAATACTTGCTATTATGAATGGCATTGTCAATTTCAGTTTATGATGCCCGCTTTTATTATAGTGGTAAAAGGCGATTGAAGCGACTACAACATTCATCACCCAAACATGCTGTTTTAACCAAACCGAACTCATTATTCCGTAGCTAGATAATGATAATAATGCAAGATAACCAGAAGCACCACCGTGGCCAACACTTGAGTATAATGCGGAGACAATTAACAGTCCCCCCAACAACAAATATAACTCGTACTGCAAATTTACCCCCAAATCATTCCATAATATCAAAGTAAATTTTGTTTTGGGGTAACTATGGCCAAACCATATCCATACTTTGTCTCTCTAGACGAAGCAAAGGAGATTTGCCATAATAATAAAATTTCTTTGTCCACAGAAGAAATATCTATTGACGATTCTCTTAACAGAATAATCGCTAGCAACGTGGTGGCAAAAGTCAACGATCCACCATTTGATAATTCAGCCATGGACGGCTTCGCGGTTATTTTTTCAGAAACCAAATCAGTACCAGTGGAATTATCGATAATTGGCGTTTCAAATGCTGGAAGTAATAATTTAGCAAAACTATCATCTGGCCAAGCCATGAAAATAATGACTGGTGGACCAATACCAGAAGGCGCAGATTCAATAATTCCTATTGAGAAGTGCGTGATAAATGGAGAAAAAGTTACTCTAAACGAACAATCAAAACCACATTTTATCAGAAAGCAGGGTGAAAACTTCACCAAAGATTCGGTATTATTTGAACCTGGAGATATTCTAACACCAGAGAAAATATCACTATGTGCGGCAGCAGGGGTAAATAAATTAACAGTTTATCAAAAATTAAAAGTCGCTATAATACCTACCGGGGATGAACTAAAATCGCTTAACGAGGAGTTAAATTATGGTGAAATTTATGAATCTAACTCCTACGGGTTAAGTGCGCTAATAACTTCTCTAGGGCACGAAGCAACTCGTTTTCCGACTGTGGTTGATAATTTAGAAACACTAAGAGAAACCCTAGAAATTGCAGCTTTAGATCACGATTTGATAATAACTTCAGGAGGGGTATCTATGGGAGATCGAGATTTTGTTAGAATGATTATGCAAAGTGAGGGCGAGATTAATTTTTGGCGAGTAAAAATGCGCCCCGGCTCACCACCAATATTTGGTCGATGGGGAAATACTCCAATGTTTGGATTACCAGGCAACCCTGTTAGTAGCCACGTGGTGTTTCGTGTAATAGTAATGGATTGGCTAATGTCCTTGACAAATTCAAAAAACCCAAGAAACCAAATAATTCAAGCCACGTTAGGCGACGACATCAAAGTCGTTGAAGGGTTTACCACTTTTAGAAGAGTAGAATTATTTCATAATCAAGGCAAGACAATCGTTCGCCTGAAAGGTCATCAAGGTTCAGGGAACATTACTGGAATTGCTATGAGTGATGGGTTGACAATACTTGGGCCGAAAGCCAACGGTAAACAAGGCGATAGCTGCCAAATAATGTTATTGTAGGAGTGTATATTAATGGAAAAAGTAATCACTAAACCAATCATTCTGTTGGAATTCTTAAAACTACAATTTCCTCAAACGACCAACAACAAATTAAGGAAAATGTTATCTGAAGGCCGGGTAAAAATCAACGGATCTGTAGTATTCCAAGCAAAACTACCACTCTCAGTAAATGATAAATTCCAATTATTAGGTAGGAATAACAAAAAACCCCAAACCGAAAAACCTCTAAAAGAGCTAAGAAAATCCTCCATCGAAATAATTTACGAGGACGACGATATTCTAGTTGTTGAAAAACCAGCAAAATTACTTTCAGTGGCAACAGATAAACTTGAAATAAAAACTCTACACGGAAAATGCGTCGACTATCTACAACAACAAGACAACAAATCTTGGTGCTATATTGTCCATCGGCTGGATAAAGAAACCTCTGGGATTATGTTGTTATCAAAAAACAAACAATCCAAAGAATATCTTCAGGAACAATTTGCCCAACGCCAAGTTTACCGGATTTATCATGCTATGGTAGAAGGTCAACCGCTTGAAAAGTCTGGCACGGTAGAACATTACCTCATGGAAGACAAACACCTCAATATTAGGCTAGTTAACTCTAAACACAAAGATGCAAAACTTGCCATAACACATTGGGAAGTAGTCCAACAAAACGAGGAAGCATCGCTAATTAGAGTAATGATTGAAACCGGTCGCCGACATCAAATTAGAATGGCTATGAAAGAACTTGGCTGCCCGATAATTGGTGATAAATTACATGAGGCAGAATCCAATCCTTTTGGCCGTATATGTTTACATGCAACATCACTAGAATTCCTTCACCCTACAACAGATGAGCCGGTTAGATTTGAATCACAACCACCATTTGCCAAAATATGAGGAAAACCATCAATTCAAATAGAGGACTTCTTGAACTCTCGACATCCAATCGCGGTTATGGTGTTATTATGAGTGATAATCAAGATTGGATTACCGTTCGAGGAGCAAGAACTCATAATCTAAAAAATGTTGATGTTAAGTTACCAAGAGGTAAGTTTGTTGTGGTTTCCGGCGTATCTGGCTCGGGTAAGTCTAGTCTTGCCTTCGATACACTGTATGCAGAGGGCCAAAGAAGATATGTTGAGAGTTTGTCATCATATGCCAGACAATTTATCGGGCAAATGAAAAAAGCCGATTGTGATGGTATAGAGGGGCTATCACCAGCAATATCCATCGATCAAAAACAAGGTAGCCATAACCCTAGGTCAACGGTTGCCACAGTAACAGAAATTCAAGATTATCTAAGGCTGCTGTGGGCAAGAATCGGCAAACCACACTGCCCAACATGTGGCCGGGAAGTCGCTAGAAGAACTGTTCAAGAAATAGTTGATGACATATTTTGGAACCTTGAAGAACACACAATTTCCGTTTGGTCTCCAGTAATTCGCGCTAGAAAAGGCACTCATCAAGATTTATTTAGACAATTAGTTGAACAAGGTTTCCTAAATGGCAGGGTCAACGGCCATGATGCAGAATTTGAAACACCACCGGTATTAGACAAAAACTTCCGCCATGATATCGATGTTAGAATTGACCGTTTTGTTTGCCGAAGAAAGTCCCACCAACGATTAACAGAAGCGGTAGAATCAGCAATCCGCTTAGGTGGAGGCACCATTGCTATTGAAAGTTTGAAGGGGCCTTCAGAAGATCTAGAATTACCGAAAGGCAGCAGGTCTAGGATTAATCAAGTTGGAGAAACAATTGCTTGGTCCGAGGATTTTGCTTGTCCAGATCACGGAGCCTTCATGCCAGAACTATCTCCTCGGGTATTTTCATTCAATTCTCCACTAGGGGCGTGCAGTAGTTGTCAAGGTCTAGGCGTTCAAAGACAATTTAATACCGAACTAATAATAGATTATGAGATGTCGATAAGTAATGGCTGTGTTAGACCTTGGAAACGTTCGATGTCCCCATCCTGGTATCGTCGTTTACTCGAGCAAGTAGCCGATTATTACAGCATCCCATCTCATGTTCCATTCAAATTATTATCGGATGATGAGCAAGATATTTTGTTACATGGGTCGGGCTCAACGGTAATTAATTTCCACTTTGAGTCAGATAATGGCTCAGTATACAAGATGAACCGACCATGGGAAGGAATAATTCCTAGATTAGAGAAAACTTACACTGAAACTTCTTCTGACAGAACTAGAAATCGTTTGATTAGCTGTATGACTGATCTTCCATGCTCAGAATGTAATGGTGAGAAACTCAACGCAGCTGCACGTTATGTCACAGTAGGCGGCATACGCCTCCCTGAAGTTTCATCATGTTCTATTCATGAAAGTTTAGAATTAGTAAGAGCTTGGCGCCCTGAGCATGAAAGTGGGCCCCCTGAATCATATGCAGACCAATTAGAAATATTGGACGAGAAGAGTTTATTTATCGGTAATGAGATAATGAAGGAAGTTGAAAATAGACTCGATTTCCTCAATAGCGTAGGACTAGATTATCTAACCTTAGACCGGAAGGCCAACACATTATCTGGTGGGGAGAGCCAAAGAATACGGCTAGCTACACAAATTGGTAGTCGATTGACTGGCGTGATGTATGTGCTAGACGAACCATCAATCGGACTTCACCAAAGGGATAATTCAAGACTTCTTGAAACATTAAGAGAATTAAGCGATTTGGGTAATACATTGATTGTTGTCGAACACGATGAGGATACCCTCCGGCAAGCAGATTGGCTTTGTGACCTTGGTCCCGGTGCTGGCCTAGAAGGTGGTATGATAGTTGCTAATGGCCCTCCCGAAGAAGTTATGAAAAACCCCGAATCGATTACCGGCGCATATCTTAGCGGGAAAAAAACCATACCAGTTCCCGAGAAGCGGAAAAAACCAACCAAACGCAAAATCAAAGTTAAGGGTGCTAAGCACAATAATTTACAATCTATCAATGCAACATTCCCCTTAGGTTGTATGACTGCAGTTACTGGAGTTTCAGGCTCGGGCAAATCATCACTCGTGTCAGGTATCTTGGCTCCAGCATTACAAAGGGCCTTACACAGGGCAGATACAACTCCAGGTAAACACTCAACAATTGAAGGAATTGAAGATATTGACAAGACGATAATAATAGATCAGTCACCCATTGGCCGAACTCCTCGTTCAAACCCAGCAACTTATACGAAAGTATTTGATGAAATTAGAAAATTATTTTCACAAACTCCCCTTTCAAAAGAGCGCGGTTATACTCCAGGAACATTCAGTTTCAACGTAAAAGGCGGTAGATGTGAGGCTTGTAGTGGAGCCGGGTCAATCAAGTTAGAAATGAATTTCTTACCAGATGTATGGATTACTTGCGATATTTGTGAAGGTAAAAGATACACTAGAGAATGCTTAGAAGTGACTTGGAAAGGCAAAACCATCCATGATATTCTTGAGATGCCAATCGGTGAAGCGGTGAAATTCTTTGAAAACCATCGAAAGATATTCCCTACCCTAGATACATTGCGGGCCGTAGGATTGTCATACGTTAGGCTTGGCCAACCAGCAACCACTCTTTCTGGTGGTGAGGCCCAACGAGTAAAGCTGGCTAGTGAACTGCGCCGGCCGCCCAATAAACACACAGTCTACATTTTGGATGAACCGACTACTGGATTGGCACTTTCAGACGTTCAAATGTTGATTGATGTACTCTTAGAACTACGTGGAAAAGGCCATACTGTGATCGTTATTGAACATCACTTAGATGTAGTAAAATCGAGTGACTGGGTCATAGATTTAGGTCCTGAAGGAGGCGACCGCGGAGGCCGAGTAGTTGCCTATGGAACGCCTGAGAAAGTTGCCGAGCACCCGGAGAGTTTTACTGGACAATATCTCAAAGAGATGCTTTGACAATCTTCCGTATTGTTCAAAGAGCGTATCGACCGCCATACTGTTAACCCCGAAGGCGAAGACGATGCATGTTACCCGCGTAGAAGCAACCCCGAAATCAGGTCCAGGATTACGTGATGTTCGCGGAGATGTAGTTAGAAGGCAGTTATCTGCAGACCATAATTTAAATTTCACTGCAGTCAAAACCATTGTAGGATTTCTTATTAATTCTGATGTACCCCACGCCGAAATCACTACAAGGGCTGACGATTTGTTTGCCGATCCAATCATTGAACACTCAATCACCAACCAATCTTTTTTGGGTAATAAGGAAATATTCTCAGAAACCCCAGATGCGGTGGTTTCTGTTGGATTTAAACCAGGAGTTACCGATAATCCAGGCAAAGCAGCTTTAGACGGATTTAGAACTATATTCCCAAAAGCCTCGCTAGATTCTGACATCTCCACCTACATCACCTACATCTTCTATGGAATGCCCCAAGGCACCTCAACAGAATGGTTATCTTCAACACTATACAATAATTTGATACAAAGGAGTTTTGTTACCGACGGCGAAATGTGTAAATCGAGTGATTGGTTGATGATAGACTATCCTGAAAAACCACCACAGGAATTCAAAACACCCGCACACGTCAATCTCGAAATATCCAATGAACAGTTAATTGATATTTCAGAAACAGGACTTCTCGCATTGAATCTCACTGAAATGCAAGCCATACAACAACACTATCGCAACCCCGAAATTCGTCAGTTGCGCCAAGCAGCTGGTATTGTTGAAGACAAACCAACAGACGTTGAACTAGAGTGCCTTGCACAAACATGGAGTGAGCATTGTAAACACAAAATCTTCGCTTCCAAAATACATCACACAGATTTAGAAACCGGAGAGCAGTCGGTAATCGATTCTATTTTCAAAACTCACATCATGAACCCAACTCACGATATGCAAAACGATGTCGATTGGCTACTATCAGTATTTCATGATAATTCAGGAGTGATAGCTTGGGATGATGAGTGGAGCGTTTGCATGAAAGCAGAGACCCATAATTCCCCTTCAGCATTAGACCCATATGGTGGCGCAATGACTGGAATAGTTGGCGTTAACCGGGATATTTTAGGCACAGGCTTGGGGGCTAGACCAATAGCCAATACCGATGTATTTTGTTTTGGGCCGCCAGATTGGCAAGGAGAAATCCCAGACAACCTTTTCCATCCTTCAAGAGTGCTTAGAGGAGTACATGCAGGGGTCAGGGTTGGCGGCAATGAATCAGGTATTCCAACCATCAACGGAGCAATAGTATTTGATGAGCGGTACTTAGGTAAACCACTAGTTTATTGTGGCACAGTCGGCCTAATGCCAAGGAAATTGCCAGATGGAAGAGAGTCCCATATCAAAACACCATCAGCAGGTGATGTAGTATTCATGGTTGGCGGTAGGGTAGGATATGATGGAATTCATGGAGCGACCTTCTCTTCACTAGAACTAACTGAAGAATCTCCATCTAGCGCAGTACAAATTGGTGACCCAATAACCCAAAAGAAAATGATTGACATGATCTTAGAAGCACGAGATTTAGGCTTGATCAGTTGTATTACCGATAATGGCGCAGGAGGCTTATCCTCTTCGATTGGAGAAATGGCTGAATATACTAATGGGTGCAAAATTGATTTAGCCAAAGTCCCACTTAAACAACCCGGGCTTTCGCCTTGGGAAATATTGGTTTCAGAAAGCCAAGAACGCATGACAGTGTCGGTAAAGCCGGAAGATGTTGAAGCCTTTGAAAATTTAGCTTCACTACACGAAGTCGAGGCCACTGCTGTTGCGGAATTCACTTCAACAGGCATCTTCCACGTTCAATATGATGAGTCAACTGTGGCTTATTTACCAATAGAATTCCTTCATGACGGAGTGCCTCAATTAGAGTTAGAATCTGAATGGAAAATCCCTAAACATGAAGCATTCGATCCACCTCAAACAGCAGATCACAACTCAATCCTAACCGATCTATTAGCTAGGCCAAATATAGCTAGTAAGGAAACGTGGGTTAGGCAGTACGATCACGAAGTCATCGCACAAACAGCAGTCAAACCATTTGTTGGAGTTAATCGAGACGGCCCTGCTGACGCCGGAGTAATCGCACCAATTCACGGCAACCCTCGGGGCTTAGTGGTCTCTTGCGGGATTGCTCCTAGGTACTCTGATATTGATGCTGGAGCAATGGCAGCAGCAGCAATAGATGAGGCGGTAAGAAACGCAGTATGTGTCGGTGTAGATGTTGACAAGATTGCCGGTTTAGACAACTTTTGTTGGCCCGATCCAATAGAATCGGAAAAGACCCCAGATGGTAAATTCAAGTTAGCGCAACTGGTTCGAGCAAATAGAGAGTTAGAGAGGATATGCCGAGCTTATCGCTTACCTTGTGTTAGTGGCAAAGATTCTATGAAGAATGACTATGGTAAAGGCCCAGATAAAATTTCAATTCCGCCAACCCTACTCTTTTCATTATTTGGCGACCACCCAGATGTAAGAAATTCAGCGACTAGCGATCTAAAAAACCCAGGAGATAAACTGTATCTGGTTGGCGAATCACTCGAGGAATTAGGGGCTTCAGAATTAGCATTTATGATGACAGAAACCGGCCATGCAGCAGGAATTGGCGGTAATGTACCACTTCTAACAGATCCAAACCGATTATTCTCTTCATATCGAGCGCTAAGTAAAGCAATAAATTCCGGAGTGGTAAAGACCGCCCACGATTGTTCTGAAGGTGGGCTTGGTGTAGCTATTGCCGAGATGTGTATTGGCGGCAGAATTGGCGCCAAGATAGATCTTGATGGCACAGGAAATACCTCTACCTGGGCTCGTTTGTGGGGCGAATCATTAGGGAGAATAATAATCGCCGTTTCACCGCAAAACGATGCCAAATTCCTCGAACACATGGCTGGCCATACCACTACATTACTAGGTGAGGTAGAAGCGACAAGCCAACTAAGTATTGTTGACGGATTTGATGAACTGATTTCTATTGAAGTAAACGAATTGGTTACTTCTTGGCAAGGAACTCTAGATTTAACTGGAGGCGTTGCTTGATGTATATTCCGAAAGTTGCCGTATTATTTGGCTTTGGAATAAATTGTGACCATGAAACCGCAGCAGTATTCGAAATGGTTGGCGGTAAGTCGACTAGAGTACATCTTAACACTTTCATTTCAGGTGAAGATGAATTATCAAATTATGATATATTGGCTGTCCCGGGAGGATTTTCATTTGGCGATCACTTGGGAAGTGGCAGACTCATGGGCAATAGGATGCGATTTTCACTGCGCGACGAATTACTCAATTTCATTAAATCCGGTAAGCCAATAATTGGGATTTGTAATGGCTTTCAGGTCTTAGTAAAAACCGGATTACTACCTGGTCCCGACAACAATGAGCCAGATTTTATCCAACGTGCTAGTCTAACTCTCAATGACTCAGGAAGGTATGAAGATCGGTGGGTTACTCTTGATTTTAACAAAGATAGTAATTGTATTTGGACTAAAGGGCTCGCTAGAATCGATTGCCCGGTAAGACATGGTGAAGGAAAGTATGTCATGCCCGATGCTGAAAGTTTAGCAAACCTAGCAAATAATAATCAAATCACTGTAAGATATGCAGATCCAAAAACCCCGCAATCAGATAGCCATAATGACGAGGTCTTACCATTCCCTCTATCGCCAAATGGTAGTATGATGAATATCGCTGGGATTAGCGATAAGACCGGGCTTGTATTCGGCCTTATGCCACACCCAGAAGCAATTTATGCACAATGGCTCCACCCCGATTTCTCTAGAGGCGGCGCGCCAGTCTCAACAACAGATATCGAGTGGGAAGGTCAAGGGCTGCAGATTTTTAGGAACGCAGTTGAATACATTCAATCAACTCGCTGATTAAAATGGCTCTCAACACAAGATTTAGGGAAATAGATTCCTTGCGAGGGTTGGCTGTATTATTGATGGTAATGGTTCATGCCGCAGCCACTTGGAATCCATCTAATACCTCGCAGACCTCACTTCTAGCATACCTAGTCGGAGGACTTGGTGGGCTTGCAGCACCATTATTTGTTACAATTTTTGGTTGGGGTATGTACAAATCAAAAAGTCCTAGAAAATCGATTTTAACCAAAGCAGCAGTACTATTAATCCTTCAATATGTTGTAAATCTATGTTCACCACACCTCTACGAACCATATTCCCCTGGAATTTTATCACTATTTGCTATGCTATTAATTGCTAAACCAGCAATTATGAAATCCATCGAATCAATCAATAACATGCTAGTTTTCAATGGTTTGGTAATTGGAATGTTCATAATAAATAGCTCCTTTATTGAGTTTCAAGGAAGTAGTAACTGGGATTCTAGGATTGTAGTCAATAATTTTCTACACCTAATTAATTTGATCTTATTTACTGGAACATATCCAGTGTTTCCCTGGATTACATTTTGCGTAGTTGGTGCATTTCTTGGAAGATTTGTTATGGAGGGTGGTAAAACACTTCCAAGAAATAATACCACATTAAGCATGATTGTTCTAGGAATTTCCTATTGTCTTGTAACGCTATATTTGGCCATACGAAATTCTGAAATTTGGGCTCATCCTTCAACAGGAGATTATCTAAACTTTTTTCCAGCCAATTTTGGCTTTATGATCGCAGCTATTACGGGTGTACTCATTCTCTGGTTGATTGTACAGGAATTGAACATATTATTGTTTGAACAAGCCGGCAAGGTTTCCCTAACCGTCTATGTTGTACATTTTATTCCTCTAACTTACTTATCTAACTTAGAGGATGAAAGAAATTGGACTATAATGGAAGCGAGCCAGGCAGTGGTATTATTCACCACCACCTGGCTCATCTTCGCATATTTTTGCAATAGGTATCAATGGCTAACCATTGAGTACCTTATTGGCAAACTTACTGCTAGGTAATCACTCAGATGCTGCAAGAGCCTCAGTGGCTTTCTTAGCACCCATCCATGCAACAATACCGAAACCGATCTTGTTGATGATGTCAGCGACGTTGTAAGCAACAGCCATGATTTCAGCTCCGTTGTCCATCTCAATCAGATCGACTTCAGGGCTGAATAGGTAACCAAGTGGGTAGATTACCCAGCCGACTACGATAAACCAGCGGAGAGCGTTTGCACTCCACATTAGTTCAGAAGAAATTTTGCTGTTGTCGACTCCAAGTCCAGAGGACCATGGGGTACCAGTAGCGACTATGATCATAGCCCATCCCATACCACCAAGAAGTAGCGCAACGATTCCATTCATCAAACCAGCTTCACCAGCATATCCGAATCCAATCATAATTAGCGCACCTAGGAAACAGATTCCAGTGAATCCAAGTCCAGCAAACTTTGCGTCAGTAATTGCTTCCTTTCCAACTAGGGAAGGGAATTTTAGTGCCATTAGCGGCACTGTGATGATCCAGTCCATATATCGGTATTCTACTGAAACTTCACCAAAGTCAGCGTATACTCCACGCATGTAGTAGTAGTGGAACGCAGCAATACCTACAATCAATGCAGAGATTGTCATTGTTGTTCGGTACTGAGGTGCTACATTTCCTCTCTCACTCATGAAGAAGACGAAGGCAGCGCCCATTGCGATGTATCCAACGAAGAATAGGAAGAAAGTCAAGGTTTCCAATCCATCATCGGTACCATCTGACAAAAAGGCAGGTAGTCCGTCATCACCCATAGTGACATCAGCAGCACTTACTGTTGATGCCATGGCTAGGGCAAAAGTGGCAATCAAAAGCAGGCTAGTTGTTTTCGAGAATTTATCTGTAATCATGTTTCTCAAGCAGCGTTCCTTTTCTTTTTACATATAAAGGAGTGTTAAAATTCAACAAACATTTGCGTGATTTCACGACCTTTGGCCAGTTTGCAAAGCCCCCAAATCAACTATATATTCCTTGATTTTATTATGTTAACAACACTAGTTGATAGGAATTAAACTAGAATGAAAAATTCTAAAAGTAATCATCGAACAACCAGTACTGTAGAATATGTCTAAATCGGAAAAACCAAAATATAAGAAATTCAAGTTTAAACGTATACTAATTTCTGATTTGACTGGTGAGGAGCATGAGGCATCTCTCCTTTTTCCTCTTCTTGTCCTACTTTTTAGCGCACCGATGTTGTTGTACGGTATTTTTTTAATTGTAAACCCACAAAAAGGTCTTGAAGACATAAGAACAATTTCATTATCTGGAGGTTTATTTTGTAATTTATTTGCCGTAATGATGCTATATTCGTTTAGAACTGGAATTTACTATCATCCCAGGAGACGAGGTGGGTCTAGAGATGGAAGAAATGATGATAGTCATGATTATCTAAACTAAATTTTCTGGCGTAATAATTTCGATACTGTTATCACAATTAATTTTTATTACTCTCAGATTCGAGGTTCAGTGCCCCAATTGTCACCTTTGGCCAGTTTGCACAGCCCAAAGATTGCGGTAAATCCCGCCCATTGCTATCAACTCATCATGGTTTCCACTTTCAGCAATTTGACCATTATCCATCACTAGTATGGTATCAGCATTACGAATGGTTGATAATCGATGGGCAATAATTACTGTTGTTCTATCCTTTGATACTAATTCAATCGATCTCTGCAGCGCTGCCTCGGTTTCATTATCAACTGCTGAAGTGGCTTCATCCAATATCAATAAAGGAGCATCTTTCAACACCGCTCTGGCAATTGCCAGCCGTTGCCGCTGCCCACCAGATAATCGGTAGCCACCTTCTCCGACCATCGTATTCCACTTGTTAGGTAGAGAATTAACAAATTCACTTACTTCAGCAGCATCAGCCGCGCTAAATACTTGCTTATCAGTTGCCGTTGCATCACCATATCTTATATTTTCAAGTATAGAGGTTGGAAATAATGTAATATGCTGCTCAACTAGGGCGATTGAGGATCTCAAATGCGCCAAAGACCACTCATCTATCGGTGCTCCACCCCATACAATACTGCCACCATTTGGTTGGGCAAAACGAAGCAATAGCCTTGTTAGAGTAGTCTTGCCTGCACCAGTAGAGCCGACAATACCAGTTGTTTTACCAGCCAGTACTTTCAATGATAAGTTAGTAAATGTATTATCTCGGTTAGTGTAGGCAAAATCGATGTTTTGAAACTCAATATCACTCTTTACAATTGCTTCTTTTTCCGGTTCAAAATCCCCTTGAGAAATTTCTATTTCCGAGGTTAAGACATCCAAAACCCGAGTAGAAGAGGCCATTGCTCGTTGATATAAGTCAAAAGTCTCTCCTAGTCTAGTTAGTGGCCAAAGTAGTCTCTGAGTCATAAATACCAGTACAGAATATGCGCCAACAGCTAGAACTCCTTCTAGAGTGTACCATCCACCAAGCAGCAGTGTAGCGGTAAAACCACAGAGAATAGCCATACGAATTAGTGGCGTAAATGCCGCAGACAATCGTATTGCCTTCTTATTGGCCTGCCGATATGCTTCGCTTAGAGCCCCAACTCTGGCAACTTCAATGTCCTCAGAAGTGAATGATTGAATCGTCGACATACCAGACAAATCATTTTCCAACAAAGCATTCATTTTACCGGCGGCATCTCTAACTTCTGCATATTTAGGCTCAAGACTACGTTGATACTTGAATGACCCCCAAACAATTAACGGGATTGGTAAAATTGCTAACATAGCAACTTCCCATGAGATAAATAAAAACACCGCACCTACTACTATGACAGTTGTAGAAACTTGGAGCAAATCATTTGCTCCTTTGTCTAAAAACCGTTCTAATTGGTTGATATCATCGTTCAAGATGGCTAAAATATCTCCTTTCTGTCGCTCATCAAACCATCCCATGCCTTGTTTTTGAACATGATTGAAAGTGTCCAGCCGCAATTCGTGCTGCACAGTTTGCGCTAAATTTCGCCACAACACCCCATAAAAATATTCGAATAAAGATTCAAGACCCCAAATGACAAAGGTCAGTACAGAAAGCAGGATTAACTGATTCCAGGGGTCTTTAAAGCCCATTCCCGCAAGAAAAGAATCTTCTTGTAAAACAACGACATCAACAGCCAAACCAATTAGCAACGGCGGCGCTAAATCCCATATTTTATTGGTAATAGAACACAATGACGCTAAGCGAATGGTTTTTTTGTGGCCTTGCATATGGGAAAGCAGACGTCTGAATGGACCTACTTCCGCCATGACCCTGCCAAACGGTTTTCATTGATAACACCGTGATTCTATCCGTAGAGGAAATATTCTCCGCAACTAATATGCGGTGGATGTCAAAGCAAGGTTTGAGTGCAATGAGACGTGATGAAGAGTCAATCCTTTCTTATGTTACTAAGAAGGTCGGTAAAACTCGACATGTTACCCTAATTGACCCAGACAAGCAAACACCAGAAACAGCTGCAGAAAGAGCATGTATTGCGGTTGAAGCGGGCTCTGAAATGATCTTTGTTGGCGGCTCTACAGATACTCCGGACGAGATTGTTCATGCAACATGTTTAGCAATCCAAGAAGGACTTGAGTTGCGGGCCTTTGCTGCAAGTCAATCTCCTGAAGTCGACGAAGAGATGTGGAAAGTACCTGTTGTACTATTTCCCGGTGGCTCCCATGCTCTCTCTCCAGCGGCCGATGCAATAACATTCATGATGCTGATGAATTCAAAAATCCGCCGATTTTTAGTTGGTGAACAACTACGTGGGGCGCCATACATTGACAAATTTGGCGTGGATGCCCTTCCTACAGGATATGTAGTTTGCCACCCAGGGGGAAAAGTTGGTGAAGTGGGTGAGGCAGAATTAGTGATGCCCGATGACACCTCACTTGTCAAGGCATATTCACTAACTGCTGCTATGTACGGCTTCAAACTCCTATATCTCGAAGCAGGCAGTGGTGCAGAAAATCAAGTTAGCCCGGGACTGATAAAATCGGCAAAAACAACAGAGGGATTAACTCTGATAGTGGGCGGTGGAATCAGAACCCCCCAACAAGCACAAATAGCCGCCGAAGCAGGTGCCGATTGGATTGTTACGGGGACTCTCACAGAAGATGCGACAGACCTTGCGGATTTACGAGAAAAAATTAATGCGATTACCAATACTCTATCCTTAGTTAACTGGAAGCCAGATTAGTCAGCAGTATTGAGATTAATTTATGTTCTAATTTTATGCCCGGTAAATATGCCTAAATTAACAGTTGGCGACAATGCGCCAAATCTCAGCCTGCCAGCAATAGACGGAACAACATTCAAGATGTCAGATATGAAAGGTAAGCGTGTAATTCTTACCTTTTTCAGATTCTCTTCTTGCCCTTTCTGCAATATCCGCATTAATAGAATAGTTAAGCGCTGGAATGAGTTTGCTGATGACACAGTAATGGTTGGCGTATTCAACGCTAAGGCAGGTGAGTTAACCAAACGCATGAAAAAACATAATGCACCATTTACCATTGTCGCAGATGAATCTTACGAACATTTTGAGAAGAATTCAGTAGTAAAATCCTTTGGAAAATTCTTATGGGGCGCACTGCGTTCACCATTAACGTTCATGCAGGCAACATTGAAAGGTTACTTTCCGCTGACTTTATCGATTGCTAAACTCTCTATTATCCCAGTAGATATTCTCATTGATGCGGACGGTAAAGTGGCAAAAGCGCATTATTGTAAAGATACGGCAGACCATCTCTCAATTGATGAATTAATTGCCTTCTCTAAAGGCGAATAACTTACCTGTTATACCCAAATAATCTAATCTTCATCATCGAAGATTACCGGATCGCCACTACCACCCGGTGCAGCAGGCCTATCGGTATCGACATCCATTCCAGGCTCAATAACCGTTTCTTCAACATCTAGCTTGACTCTACCACCTTCTGCTAAGTTGGCCATATCATCTACACTAGGAGTGGAAATTTTTCTTTCAACATTTGGGGAGTTAGCATATACTTCCCGCTTCATTTCACGTTCATCATGCCCCCTGACTAGTGATAGCGAGTCAGCAAATACTCTTCCAACCACTTCCCGGGTTCTCTCACCACGGCGTACAGAATCTAACTCATTTGCCATGGTCTCTCTCATACCCTCTAGTTCTCTTAACTCTGCAGTTCTATCTTGCAGAGCAGCCTCTAGATCGCTCATAGTCAATGATATTTGTTGGATTCTCTCATCGCGCTCGAATACGTCACTGTGCAATCTTCGCTCTCTTCGCCTTAGCGATTCATACTCACGGTTCCTTTCAAGCAGTCGGCGTTTTAATTCTTCAATTTGCTCTACTAGATAATCGTGTTCAGCTGATACTGAACGAGGACCTTGCATGACTCGTTCTAATTGTTCTTCAAGTTCGGTTAATCGGCCATCTCTTGCGTCAAGTAAACCTCTCAAACGATCAGCAATATCACGCAACCTTTGGCGCTCTTCTTCTAATGCCTTATTGGCTGATTGTTCAACTTCATATTGCTTGGTCATCTGGTCAACTTGTGCTTTCAAACTTCGAACCTCGTCAGCGGTAACAGAAGTAAGCCCAGCGTCGGCAGCTCTTTCCAATGCATCAACCATTTGAGAAATACGCCCCTCCATCTCACCAATCACTTCATCTTGCTCAGTAGTTAGCACTTTCAATTTCTCAACTTCATCTTCCAGCCTAGCACGTTCTTCTGTTGATAATGATGATTGCTGGGCAGCTAAATCTTGCCTAGCGTCAGAAAGTAATCTTTCAAGATGGACCATTTGGCTTCTACGTTCTTCAAGTTCGCTCTCCAAATCGTTCATTCTAGCAACTTCAGGAGCAACCATATCTTCTCGTTCGGCTAAATCAAGTTCCATGACTCGTAAACGTTGTTTGACAGACACCATTTCTTCGTTTCTTTTAGCCAACTCATCCCAAGCGATTAACACCTCTTCAACGAGTTGCTCAACCGGATATCCTTGTAACATTCCTTCGAGTGCCGCACGCTCTTCTGACGAAGTATCACCGACACGTTTTATTCCGCTTGGTGATGGAGAGCCGACTGTCATATAACGCCTATCGGTAATCAACCACTCTTGAACTTTCCCAATAATTATTAGTCAATTAGGCCGTATTTTCGACCTTATTTGAAAAACCAGCACTCAATCAGTTGATTGCTGTGTACATGTCATCCGGCATCTCGCCAGCCAACTTTAGCGCACCATTAGCCACGCTGTTGATGGCATCTTCAACACACCAAACATTGACATCACCGATGTCTGAAATCTCTTCAGCCATTCTTGCAGCAATACCTTCGATTAGGGATCCACCGCCAGACAGAATGATATTGTTTCTTAGTATAGGTTGGTATTCTGGGTCAGCAGTTGCTACAATCTTCTTAACTGCGTTAGCAACCAGAGGAATTATTGTTTCACATGCTTCAACTATTAGGTCACCAATATCAACAACTTGCTTTTTACCTTCAACTGAAAGTTCAACCATGACTTCTTTAGCGTCCATTCCGACATATGATGAAGCCTCTTTCCATCTTCTAACCATGTCTTTAGTAACTTGAGCACCAGTGTACTTCTTCCTGACAAGTTCCATCAATTCAAGGTCTAGCCAGTCGCCAGCTTCTTGGATTGTGATTTGGTCTTCATCGCTTGGGAAGGTGCCGTGAATTCTTGCAATGTCAGTTGTACCTGCGCCGATATCAACGACAATTGAGCCCGCGATTTCTTCAATTCCATAAGCGGTTGCAAAAGGCTCAGTTACTACCATTATGGCATTTACTTGGCCCCTTAGGGTAGCAACCAGATTGGACTTATCGGTAAATGAAACGTGGCTTGGTGAGCAAATAACTCCAAACACTTCATCGTATTCTTCAGGATCTACAGTTTCTAGTAAATGAGATACGAACGCTTTAGCGGCAGCCAGGTTTGCTTCATCATCTTGGGCAACGCCAGCAGCCATTGGGCGGTATAAGTTACAAGCCAACTTATTTTTCAAAGCATCATTTCCAAACAGGACATCTCGTCCCAGAAAATTTCTTGCAACAGGGTCTTTCGGTCTACCTACAATAGTTTCGATTGTGTGGCTTTCACCAGCACTCGAAGATATAGTAGATTGGTATGTTCCTAGGTCAATTCCAACGTATAGGCGGTCACTCATATTATTCACCATCCGCATGCGGATGTTTAACCCAAAACGACATCGAACTTCAAGGTTCACCCTGTTGTTAATGGTGAAAAAACCACGATAAATATTAAAAAACCCTCTCAGTAACCTGTTTCGACAAATTTCCATGGTGCTAAACACTCTAAAGTAGATTTTTCTCGGCTCGCAAAAAAATCACCTCGAAAAATAAGCGGAAAACAACTCAAAATCTACATAAATAAGCCAATGTTTTTGATTATTATCCTAATTAACAAACGGACCATCAATATTAGACTGCTCATATTCCACAACGGGCTCTTCTTTCATCGAGTTCCACAACCGTTTGGCAATTAGTGCGACACCTAAAATTGTAATTATCCCCCAACCAATAGCCCTAACAGGATTTGCAGATCCTGCTTCACCACCATCAACCGATACGTCATCACTTTGCCCATTAACAGCGCTGAAATAAGTTTCAGAATCAAAATATTGAATGTCAACATTAGCACTAGGCGACGCATTTAGACTCTGAGTGAAAATCTGTACGTGCATGTTCATTCCATTAATGCTGAAGATTGGTAAATCATTTGGTGCCAACCAAGTACACGAATGAACCCCGTTGTGCAACGCAACATCTTGAGCTAGGCACGAAAGTATTGGAAAGTAAGATTGAGAACCAGTTTGATTAATCATAATCCTAGAGCCGGTAAGATATGGGTCAAAATCCGAGTCTGTAATTACCCATGAAACATTAAGCAATCCATCCCAAACCTTCGCCGATAAACCACTAACGCTAACGTTAGAAATTAATACTAAATTATCTATAGGCCTGCATCCTGTTGAATTTACTGGGAATGAATTATCCACGGGCTCGGTAACACATACATCGACATTATCACCAATCCCGTCATCATCAGAATCATCAATGCAGCCATCCGAATTTATATCATAAATCCCGGCATTAATCATTGGGCACAAATCATACTGATCATCAATACCGTCGTTGTCGGTATCATCACTACACCCATCCAAGTCAAGATCATATTGCTGTGGATGTTCATTGGGGCACAAATCTTCTGCATTAGCAATCCCATCACCATCAGCATCTTCCCAATTCATTGAATCTCTAGAGACACCCTTTACCGCAACGGCAAAACCGATGCGATTACCATCAACTCCAACAGTACCGGGGCTATTTCCCGGAGCGATATAATTCGCATAAACCTCTAACTCGACCCACTCAACATCAACCAAATCTAGTTGTGAAATTTTGACACCAATACTGGTTTCGTTTGAATTAATTAGTCCAGAAACATCCAATTCTTCACTAGGAGTAAGGGAAGAATAACCGTCGAGATCATAAATCCCTCCAACAGCAGAATACCCATTTGACATTTTAACAACCAACTGCAAATCATCAACAATGAAGGGTTCTGGTTTTGCTGGAAAGGACATGACGATTTCTAAATCTTCACTTTGCTCTGGCACTAATCGCTTTTTCCAAACATCATCCGTTTGCAGAAATGGCCCTTCCGCCCCATTTCCGGTCCACGGATTCTCACCAATATCCTGGCTTGAGGCACCTTGCAATCGACTCGTAATCCATTCACTTATGTCTAAATTACTTCGAAAACTGTCATGAACCCATATATTTTGACTAGGTGTCAGGTTATCTTGGCCAAGGCGACTTTCAAGGTCTTCAAAATCAACTAACTCAGGTAAGCTCAATGCCCCCCAGCCGGTTTCGTTATTTCTCGTGAAGTAATTATTCTCATCCCCAACATCAATCGTGGCCAGCGCTAACAGTGAACGTATAAGCGAACCAGAAGGCGTAAAACCATGACCTAAACCAATATCTCCATCTTCAATAGATGCCCAACTTGGTGAAATATCAGAGATATTTACTATGGTTATTTGCTCGTTAGACCCCATTATCCAACCCTGTTCGACCATTTGTTGTAGAACTCCAGCAAACGATGCTGCGATCGGTGTAGCCATACTCGTGCCGCTTGAAACCCGCAAGTCATCGTTGAGTGAATCATCGATACCATCAGCTTTAGCCGAATTAATAGAAACTCCCGGGGCGACTGCGAAAATCCCAAAAGTTTCAGCCTCTGTAGGCCCTATTGACGAAGAAGGCCAGAGCGTTGGTGATGCAGATTTCGTTGATGCTCCTACCGCGACTACATTTCTGGCATTTGCCGGCTCAAGTAATTGTGCACCAGTATTTCCAGGTGCAATAAACGCCAGAGACCATGGGACTTCGAGCGCCCATAAGTCAAAATCCGCAGACCTGGCAGTATATGCGGTAGTGTCGTCACCCCACGAGTTAGAATGGATTACCCCCCCATTTACTGAATTCTCCATCAATAAATCGGTGATGTTTTCCGGTGGAACCCAGCCGTCAGCGGAGACGATATCTTGGAAAATTATTTTTGCACCGTATGACATAGTTGACGCATTAGTTGGTTTCTCACCATCTATATGGCGGTAAATATCGTGACAAGCAATCGAGCCTGCTACATGAGTCCCATGTCTGTAATCCATGTGACCAGGAGTATCTCCATCATCAATACTAGAATTATACAACAAAACCTTCCGGTGTGCCGGGCCTGGGCCGACTACCGCATCTTGTCCATCAAACTCCGTTCCAACGCCACCAAGAGCAGTGGCATTTCTGAAACAAGCATGATCAAAATCCATCCCGCTATCAGCAACTCCTAGAACTACCCCCTCTCCATTTAATCCGAATTCCCAATGTGGATGAGATGCCGCTTGATTACTGCCCATATATCCAGCCGCAATTAAGTTGCGAGAGTTGGTTTCTAGTACAGGTTCTATCCATAAAACGCCGTGAATAGACAAAAGGGCTTCGACTGAAACTTGATTGGGCAATAGAATAGTGAAATCAAGCGGCATTGTACTGTAACTAAACGTCATCACATGCTTGATATCTACTCCAAGCGAATTAAAATTATCAGCAATTTGCTCTTGTGCGCTTACAGGTAATCGTGGCTCTAATACAATTTTCACCAAACCGCCCCGCGCCTCCGAATCAACACCCCCTCCACGCCATTCGGCTTGGTCAGCAGTTCGTATTTCGAATTGGCTGCTAGGCAAAACCGTTCCTTCAGACCAAGCCAAAATTGAACTATCCGATAAAGCTCTTAATGGGTATAATCCATAATTTTCCAAATCCCCCCAAGACTCTTGAGTCCAATATCCATTTTCAATGGTCAGAACTACTTCTAAGCCATCACCATCGACCTGGTTAGGTATTGGATTTGTGGGATTAGAGATAGCACTAGCAAGCGGCAGCAATAGCATCAAAATGGCTATCATTAACCCCCGCATGAGTTAGGACAAAACCTCAATATTAGTCAATCTCTCGCACCAAAACATCAATTTTATCGCGACGGGAAGTTTAAACCAGCCGTGCAAGTCGCCGACTCGATGAAGGCATATCGAGTATCCGGAATAGCACCATTCGGTAGCGTACGTAACAAGTTTAGTCTTGACCTTCCTGCCGACAGTAAAGCAGATGCACAGCACATCGCTTACTCGATAATCGGCTCAAGGCACAAGGCCAAGAGGCGATCAATAAATATCGAATCTGTTGAAGAGATAGATCCGAGAATTTCTACAGAACCAAAAATCCAACACGCATTTAGAGAGCAAATCGCAGCTGCAGGCGGCGCAATTGCTCCGACTAGCGAAGAAGAGTAATCGACGCCTTTTTCTAATCCTACTCCAGTTGAGAGTTGTATACAATGGTTGATCGCACGGAACTTCAAAATAAGGCCCGCCTAGTCGAAAGTCATCGACAACATCTAGAAGAATTACAACGACGTATGGACCAGATAGTCAGCGTCATCAATGAACATCAGGTAACCGAAGAGGTACTCAGCCGATTAATTTCTATGGAAGAAGCCGGTGAGTCAAAAGCTCACGTATCAATAGGTGCTGGAGTGACTTTACATTACCAACACAATACTTCAACAAAAGGAACTGCCATGATTGATCTTGGCAGTGGAATTTTTGGTGAAAGAAACTGGCAAGAAGTAATAGATATACTTGCTAAACGACGAGATGAATTCACCGATTTACAAGAAACACTATTGAAACAAGCAAGTTCTATCGAAGAAAAACTCGGGCAACTAGCCAAGGAATTTAACGAAGCGGCGGAAAAACTCCAAGCCCCAGAAAGCCAAAACCCCCCACAACCCCTAGCCCAACCACAATCGTCAGACGAGGCAAACAAATCGACACCCAAACAACGCCGCAGAGGTAGTATGTTTGGTAGCAAATTAACACTGGATGACTGAGTTGGTTTAATGGGGTTATTTGACAGATTCAAGAAACGGCTGACTGAGGTGGTCGACGAAGTCGATACCGATGCTATTTCAGCCGATGGCGATTCAACGGAGGCCCGAGAAGCCCTTGAACAAGCAAAACCAGCAATTCTTGTTGAGGAGCCAATTACGGTCCAAGAACCCGAAACAATCAGTCCATTAACCGATGAGGACGATTGGGAAATCTTAGATGATGAAATCGATTCGAATGTTGCCGATGATGTAAATGATGACTGGGAAGATTTCGACGATGAAGAAGATTTTATCCCACGCCAGCTTTCGAGAAAAGAAAAGAAACGCCAACAAAAAGAGCAGAAACGTATTGAAAAGACAAAAAAGGCTTACGAGAAGTCTATGAAAAAGCGAGGGGCGTCTGAAGTTGCTCGCCCAAAAGGCTCGAAAGTTGACTTGTCTATGATGCGCACTACAACTGGAAGAAAGTTGGTAGAAGTTGCTCAAACCCCAAAAGGCTCGACTAAGTCGGCTGAAATAGCAACAGAAGCCGGTTCAACAATCAAAGTTGATCTTGGTGGCGGAGTTGTCGAACAAGGCGGACGAGTAATCAAACCCAGCATTGCGCTGGATAATATGTTAGAAGAATTGGAATGGGTCTTACTAGAATCAGATATTTCTAGCGATGCAGTAACAGCAGTAATTGGAGCATTAAAGACCAATCTAATAGGTTCTAGGCTCAGAAAAGGAGCAGACTTGTCTAAGGTCGTAGAAGCGGCATTGAAGCGTTCTTTGAAGGGCCTTCTAGCGGCTGGTTATTGGGATTTCGACGCCTCAGTACAATCTTTTATTGATTCTGGTGATACCCCAGTAGTGATTATGTTGGTCGGGGTTAACGGTACTGGGAAAACCACTACTGCAGCTAAAATTGCTAAGCGCTTACAAAATAACAACCTCACAGTTATTGCGGCTGCAGGGGATACCTTCAGAGCCGGTGCAATACAACAGTTAGAGGCACATTGTGAGAACTTAGGAATTAGATGTGTTTCCACTCAACGCGGCGGCGATACCGCAGCAGTAGCCAGAGACGCGATTGAATCTGCCCAAGCGCGTGGAATTGATGTAGTGCTAGTAGATACTGCGGGACGAATGCAGAACAAGGCCAATCTAATGAATGAACTAAACAAAGTCCGCCGTGTTGCCAACCCTCATTTGACATTATTTGTGGGCGATTCTCTTGCCGGGAATGATGCAGTAGACCAAGCAAGAATGTTTCAAGAGATCATGAAATTTGACGGTGCAGTGCTAACTAAATTAGACACTGATGCTAAAGGTGGTGCCGGTTTATCAATTGCTTTTGCCACGGGAAGACCAATAGTTTTCGCCGGTACAGGACAAGGATATGATGACTTGACGCAATTTGACCCAGACTGGCTGTTAAACCAGTTATTTGAATGAATTTTAGAGGGCGTTATTATGTCAGAAGTATTTTCCGATGAAGACACAACAAGACTGTTTCAATTAGTGCACATGTTCCAACGTAGTGCGTTGTTACACATGGGATATATTCCAGATCAAAACGGGAACAAATATTACGATCTTGCCGAGGCTAAAGAAGCAATAGATTTGCTTACCATGTTGCAGAACAAAACCAAAGGCAATTTAATCGATCGAGAAACTCAATTACTTCGCAGTGTCATCAGTGAGTTACAATTACAATTTACCCGAGCACCAACACTACACCGTCAAGCTAAGGACGAAGAAGGGCAATCAGCAACAATTCGTGAAACCTTTGCCAACCCCCAAGATGGGCCGGTTGAGGAATTATCTTCGGATAATGAGGAAGAATGACACCATTCTTCCGGTTGTTTGATGAGTTAGTTCTTGTTCGCAGGGATAGATTGACATGGCTTATGTCTCCAATACTAATGACGAAGCGGCCCCAACAGTCCTTATCGTTGAGTCGAATGTAATGTCTGTTCAGCGACTTACTACTATCTTCAAAATCAAGGATTTCAATATCGAGATATGTGAAGACGGCGACAAAGCTGTAGACGAATACATACGTTTGGATCCCGAATTAGTCGTGATCTCACTAGACATTCCATCGCTTGATGGGCACCTAGCTGCACTTGAAATGCGAGAACACGGTGGTGAGGCAAGAATCATGTTTGTTGCACCAAGACGCTTAGCTAAACTAGCAGCTGATGCACAATTTTCCGCAGGAGCAGTAGCATGGTTGCAAAAACCAATTACTTCAACTGTACTCGAAGAGCAATGGGACACAATACTTGGCCCAATTCCAGATGCTCCAGGTTTAGAAGATTTAGACGAATTATACCCAATTGATCGAATAAAACCCGAACAAGACGACGGCCCACTACCTCTTCCAGCACTTCCAGGGATGCCCCTTCCAGGGATGCCAGCACCCGAGGCAATAATTTCTCTTCCACCTCTTGAAACTGAGCCTAGTATCTTAATTGCTCAATCGGTTAAGAAGCCCAGCGCAATGAAATACATCGTGCTATTTTTGGTATTAATCGCTGGCGGTGCAGGCTATTATGCCTATTCAAACAATTTGATCTAATTTATTTGGTACCGCAACTAAAGTTGCGTTTTCAGTCACTGTTGTGCCCAATGGCGCTGATATAACTTGAGCAACCTTAACACCAGAATCTGATAGTAAAGTATCATCACAATTTTCTAGCCGTTCATTGAGCAACCTACCCTTATTCCACGAATTATATAGTAGCCAAGCAGGTAGCGATAAACAAACTAAGGCAATGAACCAAAGAAACACTGTTAACAAAACATTCACCGTTCTAGTAATGCTTTCCATGAAGCCTCAGCGTACTGTTTAGCCATAGCAGCAGGATTGTCAGCCCGATGTATTCCAGATCCAACAATGATACAATCAGAACCAGCAAGCACAGCGTCACCAGGATCGCCGTAGCGCTGGCCCATTTCACCATCACCAGTTGCTAGGTTTACCCCAGGAGTCCAAATCATCTTACTATCTCCAACCTTGCTTCTTAACTCCGCTAGTTCTTCAGGCCTAGAACCATTGCCAATGAAGCCTAGAACTCCAGCGCTAACTACTCCTTTGGCCACCACAGAATCACAATAATCAACACTTAGTAAATTACCCCGACTAGACATTTGCGCAAGTAACAAAACCCCTCCCTCTCGACCAACATCTTGCCAGGCAGATTGCAGGCCATCGACAATATCCGGTCCCGAAATAAGGTGGGCTGTTACGATGTTTGACCAAGAACGGATGTCATATATTCCCGCCATTTGTGAGCGGCTAATTTTTCCAATATCAGCGAATTTACGATCTTCAAAAATCAACAAATTGTACTGTTTTGCAGCGACACAGAATTTAGACCACTTTTCTGCTGACCAATCATCTATTAGGTCAACATGCGTTTTGAGCGCAGCAATATGTGGCCCAACTTGTTCGAGCAGTTCAAACAATCCAGACATGGTGTTCCGGTCTGCAGCCAGGCAAACCAAACTCTGTTTTTCACAGGCAACAGTCATGTATCGTTTAGCCATGGCAAGAGTGCTTTCATGCCAACGATTACCCCACACATCTTCCGGTTGCATGTTACCATCCAAGCAGTGATATAACTCATAACTTGCGGATAATTGAATTAATTTATTATCATCAAGTTATTCAAAGGGAACCATAACCGATAACCATGCGTCAGGCAGTGATATTGGCCCTCATGTGTTTGATGCTGCCACTATCAGGTTGCTTTTCACCGAGCAACGATTCAGCAGAAAACGGCACAGAGTCCATTTATCCTGATATTTATGATAGATATGAATTACAGTGGGATTGGGACGGTAGTTATGCCATGGTACTTGAGACTGGGCCCCATGAATCACTTGACGTTCAAGAGGCAACTATCACAGTTGATACCACTGGTACTTGGGTTGGTGGCCCAAATAGCGCAGATGTACACTTATCATATTGGCTGCCTTCTAACACCGAAGCAGGCGATAAAGTCCCAGTAATAGCCGTAATCTCGCCCTACTTCTCTTATGGCCAACCAGGCGATGAATCTAATCCAACAAATATTGTCGCAGCCGGGCGAGGGGAGTTCATTTATGACAATTTTATCCCACACGGATATGCTTTAGCACAAGTAGCAGTCTTTGCTACAGAAGAGAGCAGTGGTTGCTTTGACTACCGTGGCGACGGTGAAGGATTAGGAATACATTCTGCAGTTGAGTGGCTTGGCACACAGAATTGGAGTAATGGTAATGTCGCAATTTACGGCAAGTCATACGAAGGAGCAACCGCTTGGGAAGCAGCAGCTCAAGGTAGTGAACATCTAAAGACAATAGTGCCCATTTCAGGCACTACAGCACTCGGCCCACTATTGTACAAAAACGGTAGCGCTGAAGCCCGTTCACAAATTATGCATTCAAATTACGGCAGCAGCATTCTTGACTATGATGACGATGATTTAGATAACCTATGTGCTGACGTTGTTGAAGGATTCCTCGCTGGCCCTACAAGATATGGTTTAGGCGAAATGGATCCTTACATGGATAATTACTATGATGAAAGGAGCCATATTGACAAGGCATTGGGCAAGTATAACGGCAGTATATATTGGGTTCAAGGCATGCAAGATTGGAATGTCGATCCACACCAAGTATTTGGCGGACCACCTGGAACCAATTGGTATCAAGCGTACATTGATGCGGGTTACGAAGTCGCAGGCATGTTAGGTCAATGGGAGCATAATTACCCCGACCAGTGGAGTAAACACAACGCCCAAGATTCAGGATATGGTGGTGAAGCAATTCACAACATGACTCGTTGGGATTGGGGCCAAGATTTATTTGAATGGATGGAGTATTATCTCAAAGACATAGGACCCAAACCAGATTTACATGCACAAATACAACGCCATGATGGAGAATGGAGAATTGAAGAAACCTGGCCCCCAACAGACGCTGAACGCATCCAACTCGATATGTCACAATGCCAATCTTCTGGAGCATTCACAGGAACTGGCGGTTTAGTTCTTGGTGGTGAATCCACAATCACCATAACTTGTCCACCAATGTCTGAAGATAACGATACACACATCTCTGGCTTAGCCACATTCCACCTAACAGTAGTACCATCGTTTGACGGCGGCCAAGTATTTATTGAAATGCAAGATAGCGAAACCGGAGTCAGACTGGGACATGCAACTATGGATGTCCGCTACCATGCCGGCGGTTATGACGCACAAACTGTCCTGCCAGGCCAGACAATAACTATGCTAATGGAATTCCAAGGAATTGACGCATTACTTCCAGCAGGACACGGAATCACCTTCGTTCTATCAGAATCGGGCGAGGATTATCTCCCTCCTGCCTGCACTCCCGCTTGTTCTATGCACGTAATTCCTAGCGTGTCAACAGTGGAAATGCCCGTGATTTACCGAGATGGCAGCAATGTTTTGATTACCCCACAAGGTGAAGACGCCGCTAACAACCAATAATCAACCAATACTGTTCAGGCGAAGCGCGTGAACAAGATCCATTCTGGTAACTAACCCCGCTAAGATATCTCCTTCTACTACTAGCAACACCTCAACCTCGGTAAGTCTTCTTCGTGCTTCAATTACCGATAAACCAATGTCGACAATAGTAGGGCCAGGATGCATCACTTGCCCGACTAAACCATTTCGATGTGCACCCTTTTGCAAGATACTTTCCTCTGAAACAATGCCTAAAATCTCTCCATCAACAGACAAAACTGGCAGTTGGCTAATTCCGTCCTTGACCATATTATCGATCGCAGTTTGAATTGTATCATTGAACTTTAACGCTGCTACATCGGTGACCATTACGTCTCGAACAGTGTGTAACTTTTCTGGGCTTTCAAATCTTGATAACGCTTCAACAAGCTTACGTAGGGTCGATGAGCGAGGATCAACCGCCTCATTTTCTACTTTAGCAATTATCGATTGCGCAACACCGCTTAATTCGGCGAGCCTCGCTTGAGTCATAGATAGGGACTTTCGCCATCTGCGAATGTGGCTCCCTGTTGGGACTTCCATCACTTTAACCTCGAAACAATCGTGTTGAAGGATTCACTCAATGCGATGATTTCGCTTTTGAAATCTCTACCCGGCATAGGAGGCAACTCAATCGTTCGACCATCTTCCAAGATTTGGTTAACCGTACTTAGCACCATGCCGCCACTCATCATCCACAATTGAATAAAAGCGCGCATTTCTGGTGTATTTTCAATAGTCATCACATTATCATCCATGACTAAACCATTCCAAGACAGAGCATAGATGTTTGCCCGGCTAAACAAATTGGCATTGGAACTACTAATTTGACATCATTGTTCAAACGCCCAATCCCGCATCATCCAGCGCGCATTTGAATACTCGAAAAGTAAAAACAAAACAAAAAAAGAATCGTATGATTATTATAAAACACAATAGTTGACAATAACACACAAAATATAGCATAATAAATGGGCGTATGGTTAATATACCGCCCATTGCACGAACGAACCGATACCTATGATGGATAAAGCAAAGTTAGAGTATATTTGGCTAGATGGATATGAACCAACCCAGAACATGCGCAGCAAAACAATGGTGCGCAGCGATTTTGGCGGAACAGTAGAAGAATGTCCAATATGGATGTTTGACGGATCCTCTACACGACAAGCAGAAGGCGGAGATTCAGATTGCTTACTAAAACCAGTGTCAATTTTTCCAGACCCACAACGGGTAAACGGCTACCTTGTAATGTGTGAAGTAATGAATCCTGACGGGACACCACACCCCTCTAACGGCCGAGCAACAATTGATGATGATGATAACGATTTTTGGTTCGGTTATGAGCAAGAATATTTCATTATGGACGTTGAAACCCAACTCCCTCTAGGGTTCCCAGTTGGCGGCTATCCAGGCCCTCAAGGGTTGTATTATTGTTCAGTAGGCGGTAAAAACACCCACGGCCGCGCGCTAGTTGAAGAGCATGCAGATTTGTGTTTAGAAGCTGGAATTAACTTTGAAGGTATTAATCAAGAAGTAGCTTGTGGGCAATGGGAATTCCAAGTTTTTGCCAAAGGCGCAAAACGTGCCGGCGATGAATTATGGGTCTCTCGTTATCTATTAGACCGCTTAACAGAAAGTTATGGTTACTATATTGAATACCACCCTAAACCAGTCAAGGGCGACTGGAATGGTTCAGGAATGCACGCAAATTTCTCCAACGGAGCCATGCGTGATGTTGGTGGCAAGGAATTATTCGATACTATTTGCGAGGCTTTTGGCAAGAATATCAAGAAGCACATGGATGTTTATGGCGCCCATAACGAAGAGCGTTTGACAGGATTGCACGAAACCCAATCTATCGACCAATTTTCATATGGAGTATCTGATAGAGGGGCTTCAATTAGAGTCCCGGCATCTGTACCAACCGATGGTTGGGTTGGCCGACTTGAAGACCGCCGCCCAGCATCAAACGGCGATCCATACAAGATTGGTGCGGTAATCATTTCAACTACCAAGTCAGCAATGTGAAATGGCTAAAACCACGGCAAACAACTAGCAATAGTTACCTGCCTTGCAGGTTTTATACACCATCTGCCTGTGATATCTATGAGCGCAACTAAGAAAACAGCAGCATTTTTGATATTGGTTTTATTCACATTTAGCACACCAGGCTGTTTAGAAGACTTGGTAGACGAAGTAGAAATTTACCAAGGAGAAACTAGTACAGTGACCATGGAAATAGTCCACGCAGAATCTGCTGCTAATGCGACTTTGACTTACACGATTGAAATCGAATTATACCATGACGCTGCACCAAATCATGCTGATAGTTTTCGCAAACATGCTCAACAAGGCAATTACGATAACGCAACATTCCACCGAATCATTGATGACTTTATGATACAAGGTGGCGATTTTGAAAACAATGACGGAACTGGCGGATATGCCTACCAGTGGTACGGATATTGTGACGGTGAAGCAATGTCACAAGCATCCGATTGTAGTAGCGAGACACTTTACACACTTCCAGATGAAGCGAATAACAATCTTACCCATTTGCCTTGCATGTTATCTATGGCCAAGACTAGCCAACCAAATACTGGTGGTTCCCAATTTTTTATTATGCCTGGTGACATAACCCAACACACCTGGTTAGACGGGATTCACACAATATTTGGCAAAGTGATATCTGGCTGCGAGCACGTGACAACACTGTCCGAAGTAGCAACAGACGGTAATGATCGACCAGTAGTGCCAGTAATCATTGTCAGTGCTACCGCCTCAGAGTAATTAGATAAGAGGCACATTCATCAACCGCCACCATGGAAAACCATCCATGGACCTGAAGGCCCACATCCGAGGAATCCCCGACTTTCCAATCCCTGGGATTTTATTTTATGATATTTCGACAATATTGTCAAATCCATCAGCTCTTGAATATGCAGTGACAGCCATGGAAGAGAAAATATCTGCGTTGCAGCCAGACATTATTGCCGGTATTGAAAGCCGAGGATTTCTATTTGCTACACCTCTTGCTATGCGAATGAGCCTGCCGATGATGATGATTAGAAAAGCTGGAAAATTACCTGGTGAGGTAGTTAGTTATGAATACGAATTAGAATACGGCACTGATACAATTCAAATTCAAGCAGATGCTATCAGGGCCGGACAAAAAATCGTCATAATCGATGATCTATTAGCCACCGGGGGCACTCTTTCAGCATCTGTTAGACTTTGTCAACAAGTTGGTGGCGAAGTTGTCGGCTGTGGGGTTGTCATCGAATTAGACTTCTTATCAGGCAGAGACTCCCTAGAAGCACCTTGCATTTCTTTAGTGAAATATTAGATTTTAGTATCATTTAAGCACTTTTGAGCCCAGTTGAGGTTCATTTCTTTAAAAAGGAATATAAGACCTCCTTAACTTTAGAAGTATTAACCGTTTATAGCGGGGGGGGTAAAAAAAATGAGTTTTGAAAAGAATATAGCGAACTATTTCAAGTTCGACGAAAAAGGAGCAACATTAACTGGAGAATTACGAGCAGGTCTTACGACGTT
>ERZ891134.323-NODE-323-length-41581-cov-14.170399_pt1 | contig 41581 bp, 34 predicted proteins | sample MGYA00520888_ERZ891134 | MGnify/ENA primary metagenome ERZ891134 (study PRJEB32303, sample SAMEA104408692) | aquatic metagenome | biome: Brackish water; feature: Coastal; material: water | place: Baltic Sea | collected 2014-10-23 | depth 10 m ... | reverse complement strand
GCGGCGCTCGTTGACGGCTGGATCAAAAGACCAGCAAAGACGATCAATAAACTGATGACCAAATGTAAGGTTGTCGATGGCATTGGATTTCCCCCCAAAGCGTAAAATCATAAGGAAAGCGATGGTAACTGTCACGCGATAGTTGGGTCTGCCGGTGCAGCGCGCTTTCGGGCTTTTGACGCCTGATGGGATTGACGTGTTTTCACTGGCTGCAAAGGCTCAACCAGAGTGACATCCCCAGAACAAAGGGCTCAAAGCAGGGGTCTTAATGCAAGCGACGAAAACAAAATGACGATCCTGATAGTTGAATGGGTAAGGGTGTCTCGAACTTGGCGACGGGATCTCCTCCGCCAGGGCTGAACGCGATGGGCGACCTGGACCTCAAGGCGACGGTTGATCTGTCAGCGAGGTTGGCAGCCCTCTGGCTTTAACAGGCTTCAAGACGTCCTGAAGACGGCTCGGATCGAAAGTGGGGTTTTCCGTTAGGCGAACCAAGTCCGCAAGGTCCGCTTGTTGATTTTGCGAAGGTTCAAGGCAATGATCCTGCCAATGAATCGAAAAAGTATTATCGAAGCAGCTTTTGATGACGCCTTGAAGCGCGTCGGAATGAGCACCCGGGCAAAGCAGCAGTAGGTGATGCCAAGCGCAGGGTAGCAGGAGCTGTTGCTGGGCGTAATGGATCCGGCCCAAGAGGTCGGCCGATCGTTCTTCGGTGAACAGATTACTGCTGGGCACGTCCCGTTCGATCAGGAGATCGCGCAAGCACTGGGCTTCGGTTCTGCCCGGGAATAAATCAAGGATATGGTGACAGCAGCCTGTGGTGATAAGACTGCTGGTTAAGCCTGCGTGAAATGTCTCGGCAGCTTGATCCGCGAGTTGGGTAAGGCTTGGCGCGGTTCGGTCAGCGTCCCCAGCAAGAATTAAGACCGCATCATAGGCGCCCATCATTGTGGGTTCATCCAAAAGGCGGCCGTCAGGTGTCTGGATCGAAGATCAAAGAATCTAGTTGGAAAAAACAAAGCCTTGATACCCCTCACGTTTAACTTGTTCGCAAATCTCGACATAACTCGGAAAGCCGCCAACATAGGGCATGAAGATTCTGGGTTTGCCCGGGACATTCGCGCCAAGATACCAAGAGTTGCAGGTCGGAAATAGGGTGCCAGCAGCGATGGCATTGCCGGTTTTGACCCAGTCTAATGTGGCCGTGTCGGTCGCTTCAATCGTTGTGGCTTGGCGCTGTTGCATCGCATCCAGACAATCCATGATCCAGTCGATGTGTTGCTCAATTGTGACGATCATGTTGGATAGCACCGAGGGGCTTCCTGGTCCTGAAACGGTAAAAAAGTTCGGGAACCCATCAATCGCGAGGCCTAAATAGGTCACGGGTCCTGCAGACCATTTCTCAGCCAGCGTGATCCCGGCTCGACCTTGAATATCAATTTTGAGCAGCGTACCCGTCATTGCGTCAAATCCGGTGGCGAAAATCAACATGTCAAAGTCATACTGCGTGCCGTTGGTGATCAAGCCTGTTGGCGTAATGCGCTCGATTGGGTGATCTTTGACGCTCACGAGGTCAACGTTTGCGCGGTTGAAAGTTTCATAATAATGGGTGTCAACGCAAACGCGTTTGCACCCAAGCACTTGGTCCGGACACAGCAGCTCGGCAGTCTCAGGGTCGGTCACGGTGCCTCGAATCTTGTTGCGGACAAACTCTGCGGCGATTTGGTTGGCGTCGAGATTGCTGCCAGTATCACTAAAGCTGCTGCTGAAACCGAGTCCACCCTCTTGCCAGCGTGCTTCAAACCGCTGCGTTTGACCCGCCTCATCAAGGTCGAAAACAGATGCCTCCCAGCGGGTTTGATGGGCGCCGAACCCAGCAAACATTTGTTTATTCAGCACTCTGAAGTCGTCGTAATGCTGTTTGATGTCTTGGACATAGCCTTCGTCTATCGGGCCATTGTGGGCAGGAATGGCGTAATTAGGCGTTCTTTGGAAGACCGTTAAATGCGCGCAGGACGCGGCAATGATCGGAATGGATTGAATTGACGAGGAACCGGTGCCAATAATGCCGACGCGTTTACCGGTAAAATCAACGCGGTCATGAGGCCAGGTGCCGGTATGGTACGCCTCGCCCTGAAAGTCATCGCGGCCTTCAAAATCTGGCAGGTTGGTTGAAGAGAGGCATCCAGTTGCCATGATACAAAAGCGGCTAAAGAAAACGTCGCCTGCCGCCGTTTCGGTACGCCAGAGGTTATTCGCTTCTAAAAAGGTCATGGTCACGACTAAGGTACTGAACCGAATATGGGGTCGTAACCCGAATCGATCTGCAACATGGTTGGCATAATTCAATATTTCTGGCTGGGCGGCGTAACGCTCTGTCCAAGACCAGTCTTGTTGTAGCGCGTCATCAAAGGAGTAGGAGTACTCCATGCTTTGGATATCACATCGCGCGCCCGGGTATCGGTTCCAGTACCAGGTGCCGCCAACATCACCGCCCCGTTCTAGGACCACGGCAGACCGATTGCTGTTCAGAGCACGCTGCAGGGCGTAGAGCCCGGCAAAACCAGCACCAACAATGATCAGGTCGAGGGGGTTGGCCTCTGATGAGGCGGGGTCGTCCAAACGTGGCATATCGATCTCCGGTTGCGCCTGAAATTGAACCACGTCGGACACATTTACTCAAACCAGCAATCCGGACATACTCGGGAAACCGCAAGGGTGCTGTGGTCTGTGCGCAAAGTCTTGCTCAAGTTGAGTCCTACTTAAGGAAACCGAATGAACCGGACTTTGGTGGTGTTAACCCTGGCAGCCTGTATGGCGCAGACGGGCGCGCCAATCGTTGTGTTGCTTGGCGGCATTATTGGCGCCGAGCTTGCGCCATCGCCGGGTCTGGCCACCCTGCCGGTTGCATTGATGATACTTGGAACGGCAGCCTCAACGATTCCTGCCTCGTTCATCATGCGCCGCTTTGGTCGGCGTAAAGGATTCTTATTTGCGGCCAGCTACGCGGTGGTTGCGGGGTTGCTCGCGGCCTTTGCGGTCCAGACGGCGGCATTTTGGCTGCTCTGCACCGCGACCTTTCTGATTGGAAGCCACAATGCCTTTGTTCAGCAGTATCGGTTTGCCGTTGCCGAATCTGTTCCGGCGGCGCGCCTCGGTCGATCGTTATCCGTCTTGATGTTAGCCGGCGTTGTGGCTGCCTACCTGGGACCTAAAACCGCAACGTTGCTACAAGATCTTGTGCCGAGTGCTGTCTATGCAGGGTCTTTTTTAGGCTTATCAGTTCTAATGGCGGGCGCTGGAATGGTTTTGTCCTTTTATGTGCCGGATTCCTGTGATGCAGAAGTCGATGATCGGGGCGGTCGGTCTTTGTGGCAAATTGCACAACAACTTGATTTCAAGATCGCGATTGTGGCGTCAGTGGCCGCCTGGAGCATCATGAGCCTTTTAATGACCGCGACGCCGGTCGCAATGCATCATCTCGATCAGTTCAGCATGATCGATACGGCTTGGGTCATTCAAAGCCATATTATGGCGATGTTTTTACCCTCCTTAGTGAGCGGCCTATTATTGGACCGCATCGGGCCGCTTCGCATGATTACAGCAGGTGCGGGGATCTTGATCGTGTGTTTGGGGGTTGCGTTTGCGGGGCGGCACCTGATGCATTATTGGTGGGCGCTGGTGCTGCTGGGGATTGGCTGGAACTTTATGTATTTAGGCGGAACGGCCTTACTGACTCGAACCTATGAAGCCAATGAACGGTTCAAGGTTCAGGCCTGCAATGATTTTATTGTCTTTGCAATGCAGGCGGTTGCGGCCTTGTCCTCCGGGTTTTTCTTGTTCAGTTTCGGCTGGTCCTGGCTGGTTTATCTCAGCGCCGGTGTGCTCATTGTGCCCCTGGCGCTAGTGGGCTACAAACAATTGGCGCTGAAAGGCCTCAAAGCGTGAGGTAGACGCATCACATTTGCGCGCCTACTTAAAAACGGAAATTAACTTTGGATAAAGTTGGGCGAGTTCCTGGCTGAGCAGTGCAAATTGCGCATCAAGTTCCGCAAGCGCTGCTATTTCTGGCTCAAGCCCATCTAAGTCATCAGCTTGCTCGGTGAGCGCCTCGTATTTGATCTGACTCAGAACCAAGTCTTTGTCCAGGGTAAACGATAGACTCTGATCCCAGGTTAGCCTGAGTTTGCTGCAGAGTTTACCGGTATCAATGTGCGCTAAAATCTCTTTGCTCTGCAGCGCGACCTTTCGACAGGTAATGCTCGATCCGTCCTCTGGGTCAAAGAGATCGCACGCATTGCCAAGCTCGAATCCGGGTGGTGGCTGATTTCTTTTTAGCCATTGAGTGAACAATTGACCTGCTGACTGCTTGGATTCGATGCGGGTGACCGCAAGCGTGCCCAGGGTCATCCGAAGATAATTTAAAAAGGTGTCGACGTCTGTGGCGGACGCGCTATTGATCACCAGCAGCCCGGCCGCTGGATCAATGTAACCGAGTATCCGTCGATGTTTGCTCAGGGCCCTGGGTAGCAGCTCACTGAGGGCGGCTTCTTTAAACTGGAGCCGTTGTTTTGAGGAGGGTTTTTGACCCTCAAGGTTGGTCCAGTGATGCGATTTTTCAGAGATGAGTTCTTGTAGGGCACTGGTTGGAATCACCTTTTCTTCGCGTTTTCCGCAAAATAAAACACGATTGCCAAATTGACGGGTCAGATCCGTAAAGCCGTCGGGCAGGGGTGAAACCCAGCCGAAAGTACTTTGACTGAAGGAGCTGCAGGGCTCGAAGGCTTCATTGGCCAGCAAGTCGTCAAAGTGTTCCGGTAAGGTGTCTGAGAAACTTAAAATGGTCGCGCTGGAAAACAACATGGGGATTACTCATAAAGTGACAAGCCAGTATACGCGAAACTTCCATCGGATCATGGATCACATTCACGGCGTCGCGTCGTATACTGCACCGATGAGCCAAGAGAAAGCCAAATGCTGCAGATCGAATCCTTAAGCTGCTTTCGGCAAGATCGTTATCTTTTCAAGGACTTAAATGCCAAGGTCCTGCCTGGTCAGGCTTTGCAAATCGTGGGCGAAAACGGCGCTGGCAAGACGACTTTGTTTAAAATTTTGGCTGGATTATTTGAAGAGTATGACGGTCGGGTAATCATCGCCGACGCTGTCGGCAGTCTGTATCTGGGTCACCGGTATGGCGTGAATGATCAGTTAACGCCCGTTGAAAATTTAAAATTTTTACTCAGCCTCAACGAAATCCAGTTGGCGCCTGGGTTGCTAACGGCCGCTCTAGCGCGGTTTCAGCTGTCCGCTGAGTTCGATCAGCCCTGCGCTGCCCTCTCTGAAGGTCAAAAGAAGCGAGTCGCGTTGGCGCGGTTGCTGTTGACCTCTGCTCGGATTTGGTTGCTGGATGAGGCCTTCAGTGCCCTGGATGCGCCCGGGCGTGCTGTCTTGTCCGAGGTCTGTCAGGCGCATCTTGCGTCCGGCGGGATCCTGATCTTTAGCAGTCACCAGGGTATTCCAGAGTTTGCCGCTGCGGCGCAATTGCGCCTCGAGGTCGGGTCATGATGCTGTTGATTCGAGAGCTGAAAATCATGCTCCGGTCTCCGGCTGGGGCCATTCAGTCTCTGATGTTTGCGGTATTGGTCATCGCCCTGTTTCCATTGGCGATTACCCCAGACCCTGACCAACTGGAACCCCTGGGCATTGGGTTAATCTGGGTGGTGACGCTTCTTTCGTGCTTGTTGGCAGCGGATAAAAGCCTGGCGAGCGATTATGCAGATGGCAGTCTGGAACAGATGGTGCTGAGCGACTACCCCTTGTGGTGGGTGTGCTTGGTCAAAAGTATGGCGCATTGGGTCAGTTGCGCGCTGCCACTGTTGCTGATGGCCCCCATACTGGGCGGCATGCTTGCGATGCCTTTGGATCGTATTGTTTGGCTGATGGCGTCGCTGATCCTTGGGTCCCCGATTTTGAGCTTGTTTTGTATATTGGGCGCCATGTTGACGGTTGGGTTGAATCAAAGCAGTGCATTGCTGCCCATCTTGATCGCCCCATTCCTGGTGCCAACCTTGATTCTGGGTACCCAGTGGGCGACGACCGGGGGCGAGGCTTTTTATGGCTACATGTTGGCGGCCTTGCTGTGCCTATCACTTGTGACCCTGCCCTTTGCAACGGCGGTGGTCGCAAAAATAGCGGTTAGCCGCTAAGTCTGTGGCGACAGACCTGTTACAATTGGCGGTGAAGCTTTAAAGGTAGATCGATCGTGTGGCGCTGGTTTCATCAATGGGGTAGCCCCAAATTTTTTTACCATCGTAGCGGCGCGCTGATACCCGTCTTGGCATTGGCGAGCGGTTTGATTTTGGGTGCCGGCGTGTTCTGGGGCTTGTTGATTGCGCCTGCTGATTATCAACAAGGCGAAAGCGTTCGAATTATGTATGTTCACGTGCCGGCTGCAATTTTGGCGCAATCAAGCTACGCCATGATGGCGGTCATGGCGCTGATTTCCCTTATCTGGCGTCTCAAGATCGCGGATGCAGCCGTTCAAACGGTGGCCCCGATTGGCGCGTGCATCACGCTTTTAGCGTTGGCAACGGGATCGCTTTGGGGCAAACCCATGTGGGGAACCTATTGGGTGTGGGATGCGCGCTTAACCTCGACCTTAATCTTGTTTTTTTTGTTCGCTGGGGTGCTCGCCCTCAGAAATGCAGCCGGTCAAAGCCAGACAGCGGGCCGGGCAGCATCGGTTTTAGCCGTGATTGGGCTGCTGAACCTTCCGATTATAAAATACAGTGTTGATTGGTGGTTCACGCTGCATCAGCCAGCAAGTTTTACACTGACCGATCGCCCCGCAATGCCTTTTTCGATGTGGGGCCCACTTTTGATGATGGTTGTCGGTTTTTATGCTTGGTTTTTCTTGGCTTGGTTGATTCGTTTGCGTCATGAGCTCGTAAAACGAGAAATTCGTTCGGATTGGGTCCAGCAGATGATGAAACAATGAGTTTTGAAACGATAACCGCTTTTCTAGCAATGGGCGGTTATGCGACCTACGTCTTTGCCTCCTATGGTCTGACGGCTCTGACCCTCGGCGGCTTGCTTTTGGCGGAGTCCCGTCGGCATCGAGCCTGGCTGCAGCGGCAAGGTTCGCGGCGGCGGTCAGAGGAGGCCTAATCAGTGAAATTGGGCGCAATGAAACCGCAACGACGGAATCGGTTATTGCTGATCTTAGGCTTAGTAGGCGGCTTAGGCCTGGCGCTGACGTTCGTTTTGAAGGCGTTGAACAGCAATATTAATTTGTTTTATACACCGGTGCAGGTCATTGCAGGCGAGGTGCCCATGGGCGCCCGCGTCAGGGCCGGTGGCATGGTTGAAGCCGGCTCGATTCGGCGTTCGGATGGGTCCTTGGAGGTTGCTTTTATCGTTTCAGATTTAGCTGGCGCGGCTTTTGAGATTCGTTATACCGGGATCCTGCCAGACTTGTTTCGCGAAGGCCAAGGGGTCGTCGCAACCGGCACACTGAGCCAGGATGGGGTGTTTTTTGCCGAAGAAATTCTCGCCAAGCATGATGAAAAGTATATGCCGCCGGAAGTTGCGATGGCGTTGGACGCAACCAGACAAGATCCCTTGCAGCCATGATTGTTGAGCTAGGCCATTTTTGCGTTGTGATCGCGTGCCTTCTGGCGTTTTTGCAAGTTGTGCTGCCCAGCATCGGCTTAAAGCAGAACAACGCCCAGCTGATGGCCTCCGCGTCGAGTCTTGCCTACGGCGTTTTTGTGTTTACGCTACTCGGGTTCCTAGCATTGATTCACGCCTTCGTTACCGACGATTTTTCAGTTGGGTACGTTGCGAGTCACTCCAATACGCGGTTGCCATTGCAATTTAAGGTGTCGGCGCTTTGGAGTGCGCATGAAGGGTCATTCCTGCTGTGGACCCTTGTGATGTCGATTTGGACGATGATGGTCGCGCGGTTCTCAGCACCGTTAACCACCGATATGCGAGCACGGGTTTTGATTTGCCTTGCGGCCTTAGGATTTGGTTTTTATCTGTTTTTACTCCTGACCTCGAACCCCTTTGAGCGCGCGTTACCTTTTTATCCAGCTGAGGGCGCGGACTTGAATCCACTTCTTCAGGATTTTGGCCTCATTGTTCATCCGCCGCTGCTCTACATGGGGTATGTTGGCTTGTCGGTACCGTTTGCGTTCGCCATTGCCAGCCTGTGGGGAAATACCTTGGATGTGAGTTGGGCGCGTTGGTCACGCCCCTGGACGAATTTGGCGTGGGCGTTTTTGACGATGGGCATAACCCTTGGGAGCTGGTGGGCCTATTACGAGTTGGGTTGGGGCGGCTGGTGGTTTTGGGATGCGGTTGAGAATGCGTCGTTTGTCCCTTGGTTGATCGCAACCGCTTTGATCCACTCCTTGGCGGCCACCGAAAAGCGCGGCGTGTTCAAATCTTGGACGGTGCTGCTCGCGATCTTTGGGTTCTCGTTTAGTTTGCTGGGCGCCTTTCTGGTACGGTCTGGGGTTTTGACCTCCGTTCATGCCTTCGCGGTGGACCCGGAGCGCGGTGCTGCGATTTTGATGTTTTTGGTGCCGGTGATTGGGGGCTCTTTGCTGCTTTATGGCGCGCGCGCCTGGGATCTTCGCAGTCGGGTGACGTTTAAACGCTCAGGACGAGAAAGCTTTATCTTGGGCAACAATGTATTGCTGACGGTCAGTGCGGCGGTGGTTTTGCTCGGCACGCTTTATCCCTTGGGTTATGAGGCTCTGACCGGCGGCGACAAAATATCGATAGGCCCTCCGTATTTCAATGCGGTGTTTGTGCCCCTGATGCTGGCGCTCATGGCATTGATGATTTTGAGCCATCGCAGCCGTTGGTGGGCAACAGATCGATCTCTGCTGACCGCTGGGCAGGGCGTCTTCACAGCGATAGCCGCGGTCGCAGCGATTGGCGTCTCGGTTGTCATGGGGCCCATCAAGCTCTGGATCATTGGGGTCGCCTGGCTCGCGTTTATGATTCTTTTGAATTTAGGGTATGAGCTTCATCGGCGCGTCAGGCTTAAATCGAATCCATTCAGTCGATTGTTCAACCAACCTCTGGCGGTCTATGCCATGGTTTTAGGCCATGCAGGTATTGCGGTGACGGCCCTTGGCATTGTGACTACCGTGATGCTGAGTGAAGAGGCGGATCTGTTCATGGCGCCGGGTGATCGGGCCGAGGTGGGCGCCTATGACGTGCAGTTTTATGGGACCAATAATATCGAAGGCCCAAACTATGTCGCCGATAGAGGGCGCGTTGAGGTATCACGCGCCGGGGAGATCATCGCCACCTTGTTTCCGGAAAAGCGGCGTTACCTTGCCAGTCAATCGATCATGACCGAAGCGGATATCCATGTGCGTTCATTGGGGGATATCTACGTTGCGCTAGGTGAGCCGCTAGAAAATGGTGCCTGGGCGGTGCGCGTGCACATTAAGCCCCTGGTTCGGTTTATCTGGTTCGGGGGCATATTGATCGCGCTCGGCGGCGTGCTTTCGATTTTTGATCGCCGTTATCGGGCGCCGGTGGCACGATCATCGCGACAGGCGCCGCCTGCCCCGAGCCGGGAGGCAGTGCATGGCTAAACAAAGCGTCTTGATCCCGGCTTTCGTGTTCGCAGGCATCGTGGTTTTGCTGTGGTTTGGTTTTCAATTGTCAGACCCGCATCTTTTGCCCTCGCAAAAGCTTAATGACCCGGTGCCCGATTTCGAGCTGCCGAGTCTTACGGCAGTGGGCGAAACGCTTAACGCGGCGGATCTGACGGGTGAAATTTCCTTGCTGAATGTCTGGGCAACTTGGTGCCCGAGTTGTATTGCAGAACATGGGGAGCTGACTCGAATTTTTGAAACAACCGGTCTGCGCATTATCGGGGTAAATTACAATGACGACTCAGATGCAGCGCGCGCCTGGTTAAAGCGCTGGGGTGACCCTTACGCATTTCATATCGTGGATGAGGACGGGACGCTTGCTATCGATCTGGGTGTTTACGGCGCGCCTGAAACCTTCGTTGTGGATGCCGGCGGCATTATTCGTTATCGCCACGTTGGGGTTGTCACCCAAAAGGTGTTCGAAGAAACCTTTGCGCCGCTGATTCAAAATCTAAAGGATGCGTCATGAGGGGCCGCTGGGTATTGGCCGGGTGCCTGTTCTGGGTTTTAAGTGCTCCGAGTTTGGGCGCGATTGAAGCCCAGGCGTTTCCTGACGAGACGATTAAGGCGCGTTACTACGATTTGATTGCAACGCTGCGGTGCCCCCAGTGCTTGAACACCAACTTGGCGGGGTCGGACGCGATGATCGCCCAAAACCTGCGAGCCACGGTGCTGCGGCTTTTAGTGGAAGGCAAATCGGACGCTGAAGTGGAACAGTTTATGTTCGAGCGTTATGGCGACTTCATCCTGTATGAGCCGCGTTGGACTGCAAAAACCTGGTTGTTGTGGCTCGGGCCACTTGGCTTGGCTTTAGTTGGCCTGAGTGTTTGGTGGTCTATGGGCGCCTCGTCCCGCAAGACTCGGCACGGCTTGTCCGAGTCAGACCGCGCAAATCTCAAGCAGTTGATGGATCGATGATCTCGCTTTTTTGGTTATCAGCCGTCGGGCTCCTGCTTTTAGCATCGGTCTTTGTTGTGTTGCCGCTTTGGTGGTCGGTCAAACGATCAAGCGAAGGCGCCCTGGCGCGAGCCGAAGGCAATCTGCAGTTGCACGAAGAGCGGTTGCAAGAATTAGCGCAGGCTCTATCCGCCGGGGAGATCACCAAAGCGGAGTACTCTGGGCAGGTGGAAGATCAATCTCTGGTGCTCTTGGAAGATGCTGGGCCACTCCTAGCAGCGGGTGATGCAGGGCAACTGAACCAAGGCGCAGCGCGTGGATCAAAGGGCGTATTTGCCATGGGTTTGGTCTTCCTAGCTTTGGTGAGTACCTTTTGGTTCAGCGACGCCGGGTGGTCACAAGGCGCCCTCACCGAGCTCACTTTTACCGAAAGCCTGCAGCAGAACCGGGATACGCCTAAGTCGAAGGCGGAATTAGAAGCAATGGCACGCGGTCTTGAGGCAATCCGAACTTTATCGCCCGACAACGAACAGGTTGGTTTCTACCTGGGCCAATTACAACTCACCCTCGGCGATTTTGATCGAGCCGTTGAAATCTTTGCGCCGCTCGCCGAGCGGTATCCTGAAGATGGCGATTTGGCGGTTGCGCTGGCTGAGTCGCGCTACCTGCAGCAGGGACGGCAACTGACGCAAGATCTTAGAGTCTTGTTTGAACGCGCCGTCGAGCTTAAGCCGAACAGCGTCTCCTTGCTTGAAATATTAGGTATGGAAGCCTTTAAACGAGGTGAGACAGCGCGCGCGAAACGGTTTTTCGAACGCGCGCTCACCTTCGCGGATGGGGAACGGGCAAAGCTGATTGCGACGGTTTTAAAGGGTTTGCCGGCGGCCTCTGAGTTGGTTGAAACAGACCAGGCGTCGGTTGTCAGTCAAGATGAGCCACCGATCTTGAACCCTCGACGAGTTCGAGTCACGGTGACGAAGGATCCCGCGCTGGATGTGAACCCGGCGTTAACCGTCTATGTTTTTGCCAGAGCCGTAACAGGTCCACCCATGCCCCTTGCGGTGGTCAAGCGTACCGTATCCGACCTGCCCCTGCAGGTCGTATTAGATGAGTCGATGGCAATGATGGCGGGGTTATCCATTGCGGATTTTGATCAAATCATCGTGACCGCAAAGATCTCGGAGACGGGCCTTGCAACACCAAGTTTGACGGATCGCGCCGTCGAATCGGGCGTGATTGAATTCGATGAAAGCGAGGCTGAGGTTTCATTGGTGCTGCGTTAGATGCAGCGCCTTTAATGATTTGGGTCGATCGGATCTTTTTTTTCGAGGGACTGCGCGGGCTTGGCATCATTGGCTCGTGATGCTTGCCGCTCACGGCGCAGCGGTCGGATGACTAAAAAGAACAAACCGGTACCCATGATTAAGCCAAATCCTACCCCGAAAACAATCAGTCCCACGTTAACCATCCTTGCTTGGCTTTTGTCGCTCAAGCCGATAGTAGCGGTAAACCGATGCCGATCGCCAGCTTTGGTGAAGCAATACGCGAAAGCAAGCCCGCAAGGCTCGCGCGTTGCGCTGAATCAAAGGCAGTTTGGGTGGATAAAGCTGGGACTGTTGTTGGCCTTGACGCAAAGTGCTTTTGTTCAGTCTGCCGGGGCTGAAAGTGATCCGGCTCAAGGTGTGCGAGCAGAGTCGGCACGCGCGTTGGAGCCATCTCTTGAGGTCTCGATTCAGGGATTTGAAGCCAGTATCCGGGCGCAAGCTCAGGATCTACCGGGTGCGGCGGCCGTGTTGGTGATTAATGGTAACGTCAGGCCGCTGATGCTGTTTGGCTTTCAATCGATGACGGATATTCGTCCGATAACCGAGGAAACGGTCTTCCAATTGGCCAGTTTGTCGAAGTCTTTTACCGCGACTGCGATTGCACTCGCCGTCAATGATGGACATTTGCAATGGGGCGAGCCCCTTGTGACGCGCTTACCCGAGCTTAACTGGAGTAATGCGCGGCGTGCCAAAAAGCTCAAGCTATCTCATCTCGCCAATCAGTCCTCGGGGTTGATGCCTCATGCTTACACTAACCTGGTTGAGGATGTTGTGAGTTATAACAACATCCTCAATCGGTTGCACGAGGTCCCCTTTGTGTGTGACCCAGGGGCTTGCTACAGCTACCAGAATGTTGTGTTCAGTCTTCTTGGTGATGTCTTGATGCAAGCAACAGGGATGTCTTATGCCCAGTTTCTTGAACAAAGACTCTTTGCGCCGCTGAACATGCAGGCGGCCTCGGTCGGACGGGCCACATCTCGGACGGACCAATTGGCGAGTGCGCATGTCTTGCGTGATGACCGTTGGGTCGTCGTCCCTCGAAACCAGCGGTATTATAAGGTTGCGCCGGCTGCGGGCGTGAACGCCAGTATTGCCGATATGCGGCAATGGCTGTTGGCCCATTTGGGCTTGATTGAGGGGGTTCCCCGCGCGCCCCTCGCGCAGTTGCAAAGTCGCTACATTGCCAATGAAGCGGCCGACAATCACTATCCCAATGATGACCGAATCAGCAAAGCGGGTTATGGCTTGGGTTGGCGCGTCTTTGCCTTTTCAGGTGTCGATGGGTTTGCCCATCATGGCGGCTACGTCCGCGGTATGCGCAGCGAGATGATTTTTCACCGCGGCGCCAAGTCGGGCCTGGTGTTCCTAACGAACTCTGAGCCAGCCGCTTTGAATCGATTGAGCCTTGCGTTTGCTGAATGGCTTGCAGCGTCTCAGAACGCAGAAACCTTGGCATGGGGCGACGGAATAAAACAGGCACCCTCAAGTGCGCCGTTAGGGGACCTTTGAATCACTTGGGGCAGCGCAAAGTGATTCGGTGAGACGCCGTTTAGGCGGACGCGAGTCTGGCTTAGATTCTGTTGTAAATGGGCTCGAATCGTCTCGGGCAGCTCAGCCATTAAGGTTACGAGCTCGGTGCCTGAGACATCGATACGGCCTTGGTGGGCTGCGTCTTGCACGGTTAGACCATAGTCGGATAAGAAAATGGCCAGCTGGAACACGCTGGGAAAAATTTTTCGTCCGCCGCAGGCGCCAACCGCAAACCAGTGTCCATCTTGGCTGCGACCCAGGGTTGGGCACATATTGCACAGTGGCCTGCGGCCGCCTTCAACGCTGTTGCCCCCACCGGGTCTCGGATCAAACCACATCATGCCATTATTCATCAGGATACCGGAGCTGGGCAGTAAGATCCGGGCGCCAAAAGCCGACATGATGGTTTGGGTAAAACTCACCAGGTTGCCCGCTGAGTCTGCGGTACAAATGTGCGTGGTGCTCCCACTTAAGTTGCCTTCGCCTAGGTTCTCAAGTCGATCTGCATAGGTTGTTTGCAGCGCTTTGGCCATCGCGAGATAGGCGGCGGCATCTGGCGATTCCGCAGGGGCGGGATGCATCGTCTCAAAGGTCTTCAGGGCTTGGATTAAACTGGGCCCGGCCGTGAGCGGCCCCGCACTAAAAATATCATGGCCTCGATATTGACTGTGCAAGGGTGCGCTGAGCGTGGCTTCATACTGGGCAAGGTCTTTCGCGGTGATCTTGCTGCCGGTCTCAGTAAGGTCTTGTAGAACCTGCTGCGTTAGAGCGCCTTGATAGAAGGCATTGCTGCCTTCGTCTTGAACGGCGCTGAGCGTCTCAGCAAGGTTGGGTAGGGGGAGGTGGGTTAAAAGGCCTTCGAGGTCCGCCGCAGGTGGCAAGCCATCCTTGAGATAAACCGATCGGGTGCCCTCATAAGCTCGCAATCCTCGAGCAAATTGGTTGATTTTTTGACTGGCGAACCAGTCAATGGGTAAGCCGAGCATGGCTTGCTGCCGCGCCGGCTCGATCAGTGCCTTGAGTGGTAAGGTGCCAAATTGTCGGGCGGCAAGTTCAATGCCTTTTAGGTAGCCGGGTGTCGCGATGGCCAGGGGGCCGTGAATGTTGCGGTCATCAATGACTTTCGGCCAATTGAAGGCATCACTGCTGTTGCTACCATCCTGGGCGAGTGGGTAATCACTTGCATGACTGGCAAAGGGGGCCCGCATGCCAAACTCGACTTGCACGACCCGGTCTTCCGCTTTTAGGTAGGCCAGTAAGTAACCGCCGCCGCCATAGCCGCTCATCCACGGTTCCACCACGCCGAGCATCAATCCGGTCGCAATGGCCGCGTCAATGGCATTGCCGCCCTCTTTTAAGATAGCGAGTCCTACCTCTGTGGCTAAGTAGTGTTGGCTTGCAACCATGCCTTTGGTGCCGCGCACAGCCGGTTTTGAGAGGGACCAGCTTTCTTCAGTTGTCCGCGCTTGCATGCAGCGTCTCCTTGGTTGAACCAGCAGTGTCCCGATACTGTAGTGGGTTTTTAGGGTCAGCGAAATGGTTGCCGGGCTACCCCGGGTGCTTTTTTGAAACCAATGGCAAGCTGCAGACTATCGGGCAAGGCGCCAGCCGCTTCATTTGCGTTTGCTGTGACAAGCAGCACGTGCACCCGTCTTTGGGGCTTTGGATCCGGTTCAGGCGCATGCCAAAGGAATCATAGAATCATCATCGGATGCGCGCCGGAGGCGGTTCATAAGGCGTATACTCTGTTTTTAACGCATAAGACCTAATCACCGCTGGAGACAGGCATGGACGAGCAGAACGCAAACCCGACAGAATTCGATGTCATTGTGTGGGGTGCCACGGGATTCACTGGAAAGATTGTTGTGGAGTATTTACACCAGCGATATGGCAATCAGACGGATCAATTGACTTGGGCCATTGCCGGTCGCGATGCGGGCAAACTCCAGGCGGTTATTGAGGCGGTCGGTTGTGACAAGATTCCTTGTTTGCTGGCGGATGGCTCGGATCGAGCGTCCCTGGATGCCTTGGTTTCGTCGACCCGGGTCGTGCTGAGCACGGTAGGCCCTTATGCCCTGTATGGCAGTTTGCTGGTTGGCGCGTGTGCTGCGTCTGGGACCCATTATTGCGATCTGACCGGAGAGGTACAGTGGATGCGGTTAATGATTGATGCGCATCATGACGAGGCGGTCCGATCTGGCGCAAAAATCGTGCATACCTGTGGATTTGATAGCATCCCGTCGGATTTAGGCGTTCACTTTCTGCAGGCCGCTATGAAAGCGCGCGGGGAACGGCCGGCGAGCCAGGTTAAGTATCGCCTGGTTAAGGCGGCGGGCGGTGTCAGTGGCGGCACCATTGCGAGCATGCTGAACATGATGGATGAAGTCGCTGAAAATCCGCAATTGTTAACGGTTATTGCGGATCCTTATGCGTTAAATCCGCTGAATACGGTAACCGGGCAGGATGTTAATGAGGCCGCGACGCCGATCTATGATGATGTCTTGGGGCAGTGGGTCGGTCCCTTTGTGATGGCTGGGATTAATACGCGCGTGGTGCGCCGAAGTCATGCATTGCTCGGGATGCCCTATGGGCCCGGATTTTCCTATGAAGAGGGCACCCTGATTGGTGCTGGTCCGACGGGCTATCTGAAAGCTTTAATGGCCTCAATCGGTACGCGATTAGGCATGCTGTTATCGGCCATCGGTCCAACACGGCGTTTGCTTGCACGGCTTTTACCGAAGCCGGGTGAGGGTCCAGAGCGCGCGAAACGCGAAGCAGGGTTTTTTGAGGTTATCCTTCATGGCGCGGCTGGCGAAGGCCAGAACGGTGGGCAAATTCAGGTTCGGGTAACGGGCGATCGTGATCCAGGATATGGTGGCACTGCCAAAATGATTGCTGAGGCGGCGGTTTGTCTTGCGCTGGATCCGTTGGATGAATCGGGCGGGGTTATGACGCCGGCCGTTGCCATGGGAGAAGCGTTGATTGCGCGTTTAACCAAAAATGCCGGACTCACCTTCGAGGTAATGGATTAATTCAACGCAAAATAGTGCCGCTAAGGGACAAGCATTTTGGTCTGATGGTTTCTCGTATATGATGAGAAGACCCTGCACTCACATTGATTTGATCTCATGACCCAATCCTTTGTTCATCTACGCGTTCATACAGAATATGCGCTGGTGGATGGAACGGTCCGCATAAAACCCTTAATTGATGCCACGCGCACCGGCGGCATGCCCGCCGTTGCAACCAGCGATCTCAACAACCTTTTTGGCTTGGTTAAATTCTACAAAGCCGCGACCGCGAGAGGGATCAAACCGATCGTCGCTTGTGACGTTTGGGTCGAAGATCTCGATCCGACGATCGAGCCTTCGCTGCTGGTGCTCATCGCACAACGACAAGCGGGTTATAAAGCGCTGAGTCGATTGTTGTCTCGCGGTTATTCTGAGAACCATCATAACGGTCGAATGATTTTAAAACGGTCTTGGATTCAAGCTGATTCGGAGGGCCTGCTTGCGTTGTCTGCCGCAGCCGACGGTGATGTGGGCAAAGCGATCGTCTCGGGTCAGCTTGATGAGGCGAGACGTCGCGCCGTGTTTTGGCAAGCACTGTTCCCAGACGGGTATTACTTGGAAATTCAGCGGCTTGATCGCGCAAATGATGAGCACCATATTGCAGGCGCAGTCCAGTTGTCGGATGAGCTGGGTTTGCCTTTGGTTGCAACCAACGATGTTCGTTTCTTAAAAGCCGATGAGTTTGAGGCCCACGAGGTTCGTGTTTGTATCCACCAAGGACGAACCCTCGATGATCCACGGCGCGAGAAACGCTACAGCCAGGCGCAGTATTTTAAAAGCGCTGATGAGATGGCACAGTTGTTTTCGGACCTTCCTGAGGCCGTTGAGAACACCCATCGAATTGCAACGCGCTGTTCCGTGACCTTGCGGCTGGGCGAGTCCTTTTTACCGGAGTACCCGGTGCCTGATGGGCAGACCATGGCCGGGTTCCTGGAAACCGTGACACGCGCCGGGCTGATGGATCGGTTTGAAAAATTTAGTGATGCCAAAATGCCGGCCGAGGAACCTTGGCAACAGCGTTATTTTGACCGCCTGGCCTTTGAATTAAATGTGATTAATAGCATGGGATTCCCAGGCTATTTCTTAATTGTTATGGAGTTTATCCAGTGGGCGAAAGCCGAAGGTATACCCGTTGGGCCTGGGCGCGGCTCGGGCGCGGGCTCGTTGGTGGCTTATGCGTTAAAAATTACCGACGTGGATCCCTTAGAGTACGACCTGTTATTTGAACGGTTTTTGAACCCGGAGCGGGTTTCCTTGCCAGATTTTGATATTGATTTCTGTATGGATGGCCGGGATCGGGTCATTCAGCATGTGACGGAACGCTATGGCTATGAGGCCGTGTCGCAAATTATCACGTTCGGCACGATGGCGGCAAAAGCGGTGGTGCGAGATGTGGCCCGGGTGCAGGGCAAGTCCTACGGGCTGGCGGACAAGCTGTCTAAACTGATCCCTTTTGAGCCGGGCATGACCTTGACACGGGCCATGGAAGAAGAGCCTTTGTTGACCGAGTTCGTCCGCACAAGCGATGAAGCCGAAGAAATTATGGAAATGGCGTTCAAACTAGAAGGCCTGGCAAGAAATGTGGGTCGCCATGCCGGGGGCGTGGTGATCGCCCCGACACGCCTCACGGATTTTTCACCAACTTATAGTGATGAATCGGGTGGCGGGTTGATGACCCAGTTTGATATGAATGACGTCGAGCAGGCCGGGTTGGTTAAGTTCGATTTTCTGGGTTTGCGAACGCTGACCATCATTGACAACGCCATCAAAAGCATCAATCACAGACTTGCGCTTGCGGGTGAACCCTTAGTTGATATCGACACGTTGTTTTTGGAGGATCCGGCGATTTATCAGGATCTGCAGGCAGCCAAGACCACGGCGGTGTTTCAGCTCGAGTCCCGCGGGATGAAGGATCTTATGAAACGGGTTAAGCCCAACCGGTTTGCCGATATCGTGGCGTTGGTTGCGTTGTTTCGACCGGGCCCGCTGCAGCTTGCGGATGATTTTATTCGCCGCAAGCACGGTCTTGATGAGGTTGATTACCTGCATCCCAGTTTAAAAGAGGTGCTGCAAGATACCTATGGCGTCATGCTCTACCAAGAGCAAGTGATGCAGATCGCGCAAATTCTAGCAGGCTACTCGCTAGCGGATGCGGATCTGTTGCGACGGGCCATGGGTAAAAAGAAACCGGAAGAAATGGCCAAACAAAGGCAGGCCTTTGTTGATGGGGCCATGAATAACGACGTTTCAGAGCAACAAGCCGGCTATATTTTTGATCTGATGGAGAAGTTCGCAGGGTACGGCTTTAACAAACCTCACTCGGTTTGCTACGCGCTGGTGGCTTATCAAACCGCCTGGCTGAAACACTATTATCCAGCCGATTTCATGGCGGCGGTGATGTCCGCTGATATGCAAAACACCGACAAAATTGTCATTAACGTGGAAGAGTGCCGAGAAATGGGTCTTGTTCTAGATCCGCCCAGTGTTAACACCGGCGCCTTTCGATTTGTCGCGCAATCTAAGACGCACTTAGTCTATGGGTTGGGAGCCATTAAAGGCCTGGGCGAGGGACCTATTGAGGCCTTGACCCAAGCTAGGCGCGCGGAGGCCTTCAAAGACTTGTACGACTTTTGCCATCGGGTCGATGTCAAACGTTTGAATCGACGCGCACTCGACGCGCTGATCCACGCTGGTGCCCTGGATCATTTGGCGCCGGATGCGGCGAGTGTCAAAGATGGCATTGATGGCAGTCGCGGCTGGCTGCTGCAACATCAGGAAGAGGCGTTGCAAATCGCGGAACAAACGGCCCGTAATCAGGAAGCGGGCCATACCGATTTGTTTGGTGAACTCGAGCCGGTGTCAGCTGATCCTGTCTGCACTGATCACATTGACGCCAGTCATGTTCTGACCATGGCGACCCGCCTGGCTCGGGAAAAGGAAGCGCTCGGCTTGTATCTAACAGGCCATCCGATCGATATCTATCGCGATGAACTCAAGTATTTCGCCAGTACCCGAATCAGTGACCTGCGCGCGAGCCAAAGCGAACAGCTTTTTGCGGGTTGGGTTATTGGCTTGCGCAGTATGAAGACGCAACGAGGGACGATTGTTTTTGTGACCCTTGACGATCGAACGGCTCGGATCGAGGTTGGGGTGTTTTCCGACCTCTTGGAGGTGACGCGAGATAAAATCAGTAAAGACAATCTTTTGGTGATTCGAGGATCGGTAGCGCAAGACGATTTTTCGGGTGGGCTACGAGTGCGCGCAACAGAAATTTTTTCATTGGTTGAGGCGCGCCAGCGCGCGCTGCGAGGGCTTACGGTGCGGGTTCATCATGCCGCTCTAGATGATCAGTTTTCAAAGAATCTGGCGGGTTTGTTAAGTCTCCACCAGGAGCCAAAACGAACCGGCTGCCCCGTGATTATTGATTATTGCACCAACGGCGCGACCGCCGAGTTGCAGTTGGGGGATCAGTGGCGCGTGAAACCGAGCGATGAGTTACTCGACGGTCTTCGGGCGCAGTTCGGGTCAGATCGAGTTGGGCTTGATTATCATCAGCACAGTGGCGGTGGGTAAGCGCAATGTCCTTGCTGCCTGAAACGGCGATTCAAGCGCTTTCGGCGCCGGAAGTTGATTGCTTAATTGTCGGCTTGAGTGGCGGACTGGATTCCACGGCGCTGCTGCATAGCCTTGCCCAACTGACCGACCGGCCGCCGCTCAAAGCAATCCACATCAATCACGGTCTGCAGGCTGAGGCAGATGTCTGGCAAGCGCACTGCGAGATCATCTGCGCCGGGCTTGGGGTTGCCTTGATGTGTCGGCGGGTCGAGGTTTCGGTGAGCGGCAGTCTAGAAAACAATGCGCGGGTGGCTCGGTATCAAGCTTTTGCCGAGTGCCTCGGGCCAGGTGATTGCTTATTGCTGGCGCATCATCAACAGGATCAAGCCGAAACGGGGCTTTTTCAGGTTCTGCGTGGGCATGGCGCGATGGGTCTCCTCGGTATGCCGCAGGCGAGAGCCCTTGGCTTGGGGCAGTTGTATCGACCGCTGCTGGACGTGCCGCGGGCGGTTCTTGAAGCCTATGTTGAGACGCACAAATTAAAGTACGTGTCGGATCCCAGTAATACCGATCAATCCCATGATCGCAATTTCATTCGGCATGCGATCACGCCTTTATTGAATGAGCGCTTTCAAGGTTGGTCAAATCGCTTGGCGCGGCAGATCAGCCTTGATGAGACCGCGCGATCCCTACTCGCGGCTTTGGGTCGGGAGGATTTATTAAAACTGCAGACCCCGGGCGGTTATTCTGTTGAAGGTTTGCAACAACTCGATCGAGATCGGGCATTGAATGCGCTCAAAACCCAATTGATGGATACCGCGGGTGCGGCGCCCTCAGCTGGACAATTGCGAGTTTGTCTTAGGATGTTAGCGTCATCCCAGCCGCAAGAGCCGAAAAATCAAGCGGTGTTGGGGCATGAATACCACCGGTATCGCAACGAATTTGTTTTGGTGCCCGCGATTCCGGCGTCAAGGCAGGACGTAAGTGGCTGGCCGTTTGAACCTGCCCCAGTTGATTTAGGGGGCGCGGTGCTCGCATCTGATTGGCATTTAGGCGGCATTGATGCAGGCCTATCGGGATGCGTCTGGGCATTGGGTGAGCATGGGCAGAAGTGTCTCAAAGGGCACAATAAACGCATTCTTGACCGTCTTCGGGAAGCGAAGGTGCCACATTGGGTCAGACAAAGGTTGCCGCTGCTGACGCGCAATGGCGAGGTGGTCGCAATCCCCGCACTGCCGGAGTGGGGTTTAAAGCAAGCGGTGGCAGAAGGATTCTCAGCGGCCAAAAATAGCGCAGGATGGCGAGTGTCTTTGACCCGAGTCTAATCCGGTAGGCGGAATTTATATTGAGCCAAAGCGTCGTCGGTGGTAGTCTATAAACCCATCTCGGGCGGGTCCTTCCGCCTGACCAACAGAGATGGAAATTCTATGAGCCGTTTAATATTCGTCACAGGCGGAGTGGTTTCCTCGCTAGGAAAAGGCCTGACCGCAGCCTCTTTGGGCGCTGTTTTAGTGTCTCGCGGTCTCAAAGTGACGATGCAGAAGCTGGATCCGTATATTAACGTTGATCCGGGCACCATGAGCCCATTGCAGCATGGTGAGGTGTTTGTCACGGCCGATGGCACCGAGACCGACCTGGATTTAGGTCATTACGAGCGTTTCGTACAGACCCGAATGACTCGGAAGAATAATTTCACCACGGGTAAAGTCTACGCGGATGTGATTGCGCGTGAGCGCCGAGGGGAATATCTGGGCGCAACAATCCAAGTCATTCCGCACATCACAGATGAGATCAAATCTAGAATACTGCAGGTGGCAGAAGGGTTTGATGTTGCGTTGATCGAGATCGGCGGCACCGTCGGCGACATTGAAAGTCAGCCTTTCCTAGAGGCCGCTCGGCAGCTTCGCTTTGAAATGGGCTCTTCCCGCGCATTATTAATGCATTTGACGCTGGTGCCCTACATCGCAACCGCGGGTGAGACCAAAACCAAGCCAACTCAACATTCCGTTAAAGAGCTCCGTTCGGTGGGTATGCAACCCGATATTCTAATTGTTCGCTCTGATCACGAAATCCCAAAATCGGCCCGCGACAAAATCGCGCTCTTTACCAATGTTGAGCTCGATGCCGTGATTCCGTTGTTGGATGCTAAAAGTATTTATGAAATCCCGGCTCGACTGGCAGAAGAGCGCCTTGATGAAATCGTTGTACAAAAGCTTGGCTTCGATGTGCCGCCGGCGGATTTGTCAGATTGGCAGCGGGTTTTAGACTTGCAGCAGAACCCAAAGCATCAGATTCATCTGAAGATGGTTGGCAAGTACATGGACTTGTTGGACGCTTATAAGAGTTTGAATGAGGCATTAACCCACGCCGGAATTCACTCTGAAACGAAGGTGAACATCGACTTTGTTGATTCCGAACGGGTCGAGGCGGAAGGCGTTGAGATTTTAGCCGGTGCGGACGCTGTTTTAGTGCCGGGCGGGTTCGGCGGTCGGGGTTTTGAAGGTAAAATTTTGGCAGCCGGTTATGCTCGCCGTAACAAAATCCCTTACCTGGGTATTTGTTACGGCCTGCACGCCGCGATTATTGAATTCGCGCGGGATGTCGCAGGTCTCAAGGGCGCCAATAGTACGGAAGTAGATCAGAATACGCCCCATCCCATCATTGGGTTGATTACTGAATGGGTTAACGAGGCAGGTTTGACAGAAACCCGCTCGTTGGACTCAGACCTAGGCGGGACCATGCGGATGGGTGAGCAGGAATGTGTGCTGACTGAAGGCTCGATTGCCCGAGCGGTCTATGGTGAAGCGCGGATTAAAGAGCGTCATCGTCATCGCTTTGAGGTCAACCCAAGCTATGTTTCAGAACTTGAGCAAGCTGGGCTTCGTATTGCTGGGGTGTCGAAGGATCAGTCATTGGTCGAAGTGATCGAGGTGGTGGATCATCCTTGGTTTGTCGCCTGTCAATTTCATCCTGAATTTACGTCAACACCTCGGGGCGGTCATCCCTTGTTCTTGAATTTTGTAAAGGCGGCGCTGGCTGAGAAAATTGCGCGCGCTGGGTTGGCTGAGGCGTAAATTTAAGGCCGATAACGGCAATCGTGATCTAAATTGGATCGTGCGGGTTAAGAGCGAGATAAAGCATGGATTTATGCGGATTTGAAGTCAGTCAACAATCTCGGTTTTTTCTGATTGCAGGCACCTGCGTCGTTGAGTCCGAGCAAATGGCGCTCGATACGGCGGGCACCCTCAAAGAAATTTGTGATCAGCTGGGCATTTTTTTAATTTATAAGTCCTCGTTTGACAAAGCCAACCGTTCGTCAAAAGACAGCTACCGTGGGCCCGGTATCGCGGCGGGTTTGAAAGTGCTCCAGACGGTTCGAGATACCTTAGGACTGCCGGTTTTGACCGATGTCCATGAAGATACCCCCCTTGATGAGGTCAAAGAGGTTGTCTCGGTCCTGCAAACCCCTGCGTTTTTGTGCCGACAAACAAACTACATCCAAAAGGTTGCGTCCCTTGGTTTGCCGGTGAACATTAAAAAAGGACAGTTCCTTGCGCCTTGGGATATGAAGCATGTGGTCGATAAAGCCAAAGCAACCGGAAATGACAAAATTATGGTTTGTGAGCGGGGCGCAAGCTTTGGCTATAATAATCTGGTGTCGGATATGCGGGCGCTGCCGGTGCTGGCCGCGACGGGCTGTCCGGTTGTCTTTGATGCAACCCACAGCGTACAGCTGCCAGGCGGACAGGGCGCGACGTCCGGCGGGCAGCGAGAAATGGTACCCGTTTTAGCGCGGGCCGCGACCGCGGTTGGTGTTCAGGGACTGTTTATGGAAACCCATCCAAATCCAGATCAGGCTTTGAGTGATGGTCCAAACTCTTGGCCGCTTGGGGATATGAAGTCGTTGTTAGAGCGCTTAGTGGCAATCGACTCAGTGATCAAGACAGGCTAATAAAAATAAGCGAGAGGTCGCCGGGCAAAAGGGTGCGTGGCAGTGACGCGAGATCAAGGAAGGTTATGACAAGCATTACCGATGTACGAGCAAGAGAAATACTCGACTCCAGGGGCAATCCAACCCTTGAAGCTGAGATAGAGTTGGCAGATGGCAGCATCGGCCGTGCTGCCGTGCCCTCTGGCGCATCCACGGGTTCTCGAGAAGCGTTAGAGTTACGGGATAATGATCCCGCTCGCTATGGCGGCAAGGGCGTTCTAACCGCCGTTCAAAATGTGAACACTTTGATCCGAGAAGCCCTGCTGGATCATGAGGTCGAAGACCAAGCTGCACTCGATCAGGTCATGCTGACGGTTGATGGCACCGACAATAAAGGCCACTTGGGGGCCAACGCCATGTTGGGCGTCTCGCTTGCCGCGGCTCATGCCGCAGCACAGGCCAAAGGGGTCGAGCTGTACGAACATATCGCGGATTTAGACGCAACTGGCGGCCGGTATAGCATGCCGGTGCCGATGATGAACATTCTAAACGGGGGCGAGCATGCGGATAACAATGTCGATATCCAGGAATTCATGGTGCAACCGGTTGGGGCCGGGTCCTTTTCCGAAGGTTTGCGGATGGGGGCTGAGATTTTCCATGCCTTAAAGGATGTTTTAAAGCGCGCTGGACTATCGACCTCGGTCGGTGATGAAGGCGGCTTTGCGCCGAACTTGGCGAGTAATCAGGCGGCCCTGGATATGATCATGTCAGCGATTGAATTGGCGGGCTATCAGGCCGGTAAGGAAATTTATTTGGCATTGGATTGCGCAGCCAGTGAGTTCTATCAAGATGGACAATATCATCTCGCTGGAGAAGGGCGGCATTTTGACAGCCAGCAATTCTCCGATTATTTAAAAACCCTGGTAACGAGCTATCCTATTATCTCGATTGAAGATGGATTAGACGAAAGCGATTGGTCCGGTTGGCGTTACCTGACGGACCAACTGGGGGATCAGTGTCAGCTGGTTGGCGATGATTTGTTTGTGACCAATCCTTCGATTCTCGCGCGGGGGATCTCCGAAGGTGTGGGGAATGCCATCCTGATTAAGGTGAATCAGATTGGCACCTTGAGCGAAACGATGGCGGCAATTCAGATGGCGCGGGAAGCTGGGTATGCGTCTGTCATTTCTCATCGTTCGGGCGAAACGGAAGACACGTCGATTGCGGACTTAGCGGTTGCGACATCAGCGGGACAGATTAAAACAGGCTCTTTGTGCCGCTCAGATCGGGTGGCGAAATACAATCGCTTGCTCCGGATTGAGGATCGCTGCCATGCTGTTTATAAAGGGGCATTAGAATTTAGGAATTTGAGGGTTTAGCGATTCTAAATTTAGTAAAAATCTTAAGTGCGGTATTGCTCTTGCTGGGCTGCTTCCTCCAAGTACGGCTTTGGACCGGGGAGGGCAGTTACGCGCATGTTGTGGCGCTGCAGACGCAGCTCGAAACAAAAACCTTTGACAATGAAATCAAGGCGTCTAGAAATCGGTTGCTACGGGCTGAGATTATTGATCTTCGTCAGGGGCTCGATGCGATAGAAGAAAGAGCTCGAACTGAGTTTGGATTGATCAAAAAAGATGAGACTTTTATTTTACTCATCGATGACTGAGTAGGCTTTATGCACAACCCGCTTTCGAGATTGTATGTCGTTGTTCCGGCGGCAGGGACGGGTCAGCGCATGGGTTCAGCGGTGCCCAAGCAATACCTTGAACTCAATTCAGGTCAAACCGTCCTGGGCATGACCGTGTCCAAGCTCCAATCGCTTCGCCCGGAGCGGTTGGTGGTTGCGCTGCATGCTGCCGACACATGGTTTGATGATTTGCATCTCAGCGGGGTGGATCGAGTCGTTGGCGGCGAGAATCGGGCGGCCTCTGTATTGTCTGCGCTGACGGCAATCGATGCGCGCGATGATGATCTCATTTTAGTGCATGATGCGGTGCGACCGTGCGTTCGGGTCGCAGACATCAACCGATTGATTGATCTTGCGCGGGACCATGCAGAAGGCGCGCTGCTGGCGACGCCGGTGATTGACACCTTAAAGCGAGTAACGGATCAACAAGTGACTGCAACGGTCGATCGCAGCCAGCTTTGGCAGGCGCAAACGCCTCAGATTTTCAGGTTCGAGCTGCTCAAGCGCGCGCTGCTGGCAGCGCCTGCTGCAACGGATGAGGCCTCGGCCGTTGAAGCGCTGGGTATTTTGCCCAGAATCTGTCGGGGCCGAGCCGATAATCTCAAGATTACGACCAATGAGGATTTAGCCATGGCGCGATTTATAGTCAGTAGTGCGCCGCAATGATGCGGATTGGTCAAGGCTTTGATGTGCATGCCTTTGCGCCGGTTGGGTCAGCCACGCAGTTTGCTTTGGGCGGCATATCAATTCCAGACGACCGAGGGGTGGTTGCCCATTCGGATGGGGATGTACTGCTGCACGCTTTGATGGATGCCATTCTGGGGGCCCTCGGTTTAGAAGATATTGGCCATCAGTTCCCCGACACCGATCCAGCCTATCAAAATGCCGATTCGCGTGACTTACTTAAAGCCGTTGTCCAGCTCATGCGCGACGCTGGGTTTTCGGTGATCAACGTCGATGCCACCGTGTTGCTCGAGGCGCCCAAGGTCAAGCCGTATCGGCCTTTAATGATTGCAGCCATTGCCGAAGGATTAGGCTGTGATGTGAGCTGCGTCAGCGTCAAGGCGACCACCACCGAAAAACTGGGTTTTGTGGGACGAGGTGAAGGGCTTGCGGCGCAAGTGGTTGTTTTGCTCTCGGCGAATCGTGCGTGAGCTTTTCTTTGGATTTCCCACGGCTGTATGGCGAGCCGGAAGCGCATGGGGTGATTCGCGCTCGCAGCGAAGATTTCCAGGTCAAAGAGCTTTCCCTGCCGGCAAGTGAAGCGGGTGAACACAGTTACCTTAGAATAAAAAAGCAGGATACCAACACCCACTGGGTGGCCTATCAAATTGCAGCCCTAGCAGGGGTTGCTGACCAGGAAGTTGGCTATGCTGGCCGCAAAGATCGTTATTCGATTTCCGAGCAGGCGTTTACCTGCTACCTGCCTGGCCGCGAAGCGCCGGATTGGATGACGTTGAATGATGATTTGATTCAGGTCCTACAAGTCAGTCGCACGCAACGAAAGTTAAGGAAAGGCGACCTCGAAGGAAACCGGTTTAAGCTCCGCTTGCGTGAGGTTGATGGCTGCTTGGCGTCTCGACTTGACCGGCTGGCCGATCAGCCCGTGCCGAATTATTTCGGGGCGCAGCGATTTGGTTTTCAGGGCGCGAATCTGGCGCTGGCCGAGCGTCTGGTGGCGAACCCGAAGGCCCGTCTGAAGCAACGCGATATGGTTTTATCCGCTATGCGGGCCTACTTATTCAACCTCTATCTGGCGCGGCGCGTCGAGGAGCATGAGGCCGTGGATTTGGCGGCCGATGGGCCGCTCTACGGTCGCGCGCGTGATCCTCAAGGGGGCGAGGAATTTTTAAATGAGGCTTTGACATCGTGGCTATCGGTTTTTCATTTAAATCGAATGAAGGCTGCAAGGCGCAAGCTCTGGCTGACGCCACTTGAGTTCGAATGGCATCGCGAAGACAATGACTTCGTGTTGGCTTTCACTCTGCCTCCGGGGTGTTACGCCACGAGCGTGTTGCGAGAAGTATTAATCTACAAGGATGGGTCGAGTGGTCGTTAAACTGGATGTGAGCGGGGTCGGTATGACGTCCCAACGTACCCGAAATCGTTTGACCGACCGGCTGCGAGAGCAAGGTATTGTCAATGAGGCGGTTTTGCAGGTGATGGCCTCAACACCACGGCATTTGTTTGTGGATGAAGCGCTTGCGCATCGCGCCTATGAAGATACCGCGCTGCCGATCGGCAATAGCCAAACAATTTCTCAGCCGTACATCGTGGCTCGAATGACCGAGTTGTTACTGCAGGATGTGCCACCAACGTCGGTTTTAGAGGTGGGCACCGGTTCAGGTTATCAGACGGCTATTTTGGCGCAGTTGATGGATCAGGTTTTCACGGTTGAGCGAATATCGGCATTGCTGGATCGCGCTTTAGGCCGCTTCAGACAGTTGGGATTGCATCAAATCAAAAGCAAATATGATGACGGCCATCTTGGCTGGGCGGAGAAAGGGCCGTTTGATGCCATTATCGTGACTGCGTCACCACGAGAAGTGCCGGCGGCGTTGCTTGCACAATTGCGAGCCGGTGGCCGGTTGATCATTCCGGTTGGGGATGCCGAGACGCAAACCTTGACCCTCGTTACACGCCGTGACGATGGCTTTGAAACAACCTCGGTTGAACCCGTTCGGTTTGTCCCTTTGCTGGGTGGAAAGCTGTGAGCGGGTCGACGGGTTTTTTGAAGATTTTGGTGACGGGCTTAATAATGGGTATGGCCGAGGTGGTGCCGGGTATCTCCGGTGGCACGGTGGCTTTTATATCCGGCTACTACGAACGCCTGCTAACGGCGCTCAGTCGAATTCGGTTTGATTTGGTTCGCAGGCTATTGCAGCAAGGCCCTTTAAACGTATGGCAGCATTTAGATGGCACGTTTTTAATGGTGTTATTTGGTAGCATGGTGGTCTCGGTGGTTGCGTTTGCCGGGCTCATTAAAACGGCGCTGGCAGAGCAGCCTATCATGATGTGGTCGTTCTTTTTTGGTCTCGTGCTGGCCTCATCTTTTCTTATGCTTCGGCAGGTCGAGCGCAAACAAGCCGCGCAACTTATCGTACTGGCAGTGGGTTTGGCAGTGGGTTTGGTGTTGCAGCGTCTGGTACCGGTTACCGTTGTGCCAACGCCTGCCATGCTGTTTCTGGGCGGCGCCATTGCGGTATGCGCCTGGATCCTACCGGGTATATCCGGTAGTTTTTTACTTTTGCTCCTTGGGCTCTACGGCGGCGTGATCGATGCGGTTGCGAACTTGAGACTGCTTGAGCTTGCACCACTGGGATTGGGTGCGGTCCTAGGCTTGATCGCTTTCGCAAACGTTCTGAAGCTTTTATTTCATCGCGCCAAAGATTGGATACTCATGTTTTTGACCGGGCTGATGTTGGGTACGTTGGTTCGACTCTGGCCTTGGCAGCAAGTCCTGCAGTATCAACTTCAGGCAGGCGCCACAGAAAAACGCCCGTTGATTTCTGAACCCGTGTGGCCGACTGCCTATGAAAGCCTCACCGGTCAGCCAGCCGAAATCGTCTTAGCGTTATCGGCACTCTGCGTGGGTGGTGCTGCCGTCGTGCTCTTTGAACGATTTGGCGTAAGGACACAGGTCGGTGCCGTTTAAACTCGACACCCATCGTTTCTGCCTGGCGGCGCTGATGTTGTGCGCCGCGCTCTTGGTGAGTGGCTGTCAATCCAATGGCGCCCCGGCGCCGGTTGCCAACATTGGTGAACGGGGTAAAACGCACATTGTTCAGAAAGGCGATACCCTGTACTCGATTGCTTGGCGCTATGGTCTAGATCATGGACGGCTAGCTCAAATTAATCGAATTCGGAAGCCCTACACCATCTACGCCGGGCAGCGGTTGAAGTTGGCGGGTGTTCCGGCTCGATTGTCGTCGAAATCGAAGGCGTCGTCGGATAAGCCAGCGGCTAAGAAATCTGCGGCGCCCAAAACGGTGTATACCGCAAAACCTGTTTCGAAACCAAAACCTGCGTTTACGGCGAGTCGCTTGGCTTGGGCTTGGCCGGTCAATGGCAGGGTCATTTCGAAATTTTCATTGAGCGGCAGCGTCAATAAAGGGATTGATATCGAGGCAAAGGCGGGCACCCAGGTCAAGGCGGCAGAAGCTGGGAGCGTTGTTTATGCGGGTGGTAATTTAAGAGGTTACGGAAAGCTTGTGATTATCAAGCATGATGACGCGTTTCTGAGTGCTTATGGTAATAACGAGTCGTTATTGGTGAAAGAGGGTGAGACGGTAACGAAAGGTCAGGCCATTGCCCAAGTCGGTGCAAATGATGCAAAAGTCGAGATGCTGCACTTTGAAATTCGGCGACAAGGTCGGCCGGAAGATCCCGTCCGCCATTTGCCAAAACGCTAACGGCGGCGGGTCATCCTAGACGCAAAGACTAGCGTTCTAAGTGATCGATTTTTCCTTTGACCTCAGCCCATTCCTCAGCATCCTCTAAGGGATCTTTTTTCTCGGTAATGTTTGGCCAGATCTCGCACAGCTCAGCGTTAATTTCGAGGAAGGCTTGCTCAGCTTCGGGCAGCTCATCTTCTGAGAAAATGGCATCGATTGGGCATTCGGGTTCGCACAGCGCGCAATCGATACATTCGTCCGGGTTAATGACGAGAAAGTTAGGTCCTTCATAAAAACAGTCTACAGGGCAGACCTCCACACAATCTGTATGTTTACACTTAATGCACGCGTCACTGACTACGAATGTCATAAAACTGTTCCTTATCGTTATCTAAAAATTCGTTAAGAATAAAATGATGCTGACCGTGTTAGGTGTTCAGCGTAAAGCCCTATCCAGCATCCAATGCTCAAATGGCCGATGTGGGCGTAAATCCAGAGGGCATTCTATCAGCTTTTGTCGGGCTGACAACTCGCGCTTTAATGGGTTTCTTGTAATTGGTCTTTGAGCTCATAGAGCAAAGACAAGGCCTCCCGAGGACTCAACTGATCGAGCTCAATACCAAGAATTTGACCTTGAAGCTTTAACAGTTTGGCATCCCCCTGAAACAGCTCCGACTGTTGCGGTGGGCTTGGCGGAGCGGGCGCTGTTGACGGATCAATCTGTAACAATTCTTGACGCTCGAGCGAGGCCAGTTTCTCTTGCGCACTGGCAATGACGCGAGCTGGCAGTCCCGCCAGTTTGCCCACCTGAATGCCGTAGCTCTGATTAGCAGGGCCGGATTGCACGGCATACAGAAAAATAATTCGGTCTTCGACTTCGGTCGCCGTTAAATGCAGATTCTTGACCGTCTCAACGCGTTCAGGCAGTACCGTCAGTTCGAAATAATGGGTTGCAAACAAGGTCATGGCATTGATTTGTTCTGCAATATAGCAACCCGTCGCCCAAGCCAGAGACAGGCCATCGAAGGTTGAGGTGCCGCGGCCAATTTCATCCAGTAAGACAAGGCTTCGCTTGGTTGCATTGTTTAAGATGAGGGCGGTCTCAGACATTTCGACCATAAAGGTTGAGCGCCCGCTCGCCAGGTCATCGGAGGAACCGATGCGCGTGAAAATTCGGTCGATATCACCAATAATCGCTTGCTCAGCCGGCACCGGGCAGCCCGTCCGGCCTAAGAGCGCGATGATCGCTGTTTGCCGCATGAAGGTCGATTTGCCCCCCATGTTCGGCCCGGTAATGATGAATTGCCGCAAAGCATCATCAAACTGAACGCTGTTTGGCACAAAGGGCGCCTCTAGCATCGATTCGACAACCAAATGGCGACCATTTTCAATAATCAGCTCCGACTGGTAGGTCAACCCTGGCGGTGACAAGTTTAACGTGATGCCGCGTTCAGCGAAGTTGGCCAAGACATCTAGAATTGCCAGGCCCTCGGCTAGGCCTTTAAGGGGTGTAATCGCCTTGAGCAAATCGTCCAGAAGTTCATCATAGAGCTGTTTTTCTCGCGCAAGCGCCCGACTTTTACTGCTGAGGGCTTTATCCTCAAAGGTTTTAAGCTCCGGGGTGATAAAACGCTCGGCATTTTTAAGGGTTTGCCGCCTAACGTACGTGATCGGCGCTTGTTGTGCCTGAACTTTGCTTAATTCGATGTAGTAACCGTGCACTCGGTTGTAACCGACTTTCAATGAGCTGAGCCCAGTTTGCTCGCGCTCTTCCGTCTCAAGTTTGATCAAAAATGCCGCCGCGTGTTCGCTAATGGCTTTGAGTTCATCCAGTGCTGAGTCAAAGCCTTCTTGGATGACCCCGCCATCTCGCAGCACCACAGGCGGCACGGGCACAATCGCCTGGGTCAGCAGATTAGCAAGCACCGGTTGGGTTTGAACCAAGGTTGCAAGGTCGGTCACCATGGGTGCGTCAATAGCCTTCAAAACCGCACCGATCTCGGGTAACAAATTGAGCGTGTCTCGTAAACGCGCAAGGTCTCTAGGGCGAGCGCTTTGCAGCGCGATTCTTGCAACGATGCGTTCAACATCGCCAGCGCCAGCGAGCACGTCTCTGAGCGCCAGGAAGGCCGACTGCTGCTGCATCGCGCTGACCGCTTGCAGGCGCGCTTCAATCTGAATCGAGTCTCGCAGCGGCTGCGTGATCCAGCGCGCTAGTAATCGCGCGCCCATCGGGGTCTTGGTCTGATCCAGGACCGATAAGAGCGTATGCGCTCGGCCGCCTTGGAGGTTGACCACGAGTTCTAGGTTCCGTCTGGACGTGGGATCGATAATAATTGCGTCTTCGTTTCGAATGCGGCGCAGTTGTTGTAAGTGCGGTAGGTCTCGGCTTTGGGTTGCTTGCACATAGCCGAGCACGCAGCCGGCTGCGCGAATGGCAATGGGTTGATCCTCACAGTCAAAGGCAGCAAGATCCTGCACCCCAAATTGTTGCTTTAGCAGGCGCACTGATTCTTGCTCGTCAAATTCCCAAATGGGTCGCGGTTTTAGGCCCCTCAAACCGAATACGGCGTTGGTTAATGAGGGATTATCTGGGATCAAAAGTTCCGCAGGATTCAACCGAGCCAGTTCACTCTTGAAATGGTCTTCTTGCTCGGTTTGAAGGACCTCAAACCGGCCGCTACTGACTTCCATTACGGCAAGCCCAAAAGTCATGTCCTCCTTGAAGGCAGCGCAAATCAGACTTTCTTGGTTGGCCTCGAGCAAGGCTTCATCGGTCAGCGTTCCGGGTGTGAGTATCCGGACCACTTTGCGTTCAACGGGGCCTTTACTCGTACTGGGATCGCCGATTTGTTCGCAGATTGCAACCGAGACCCCTTCGCGCACGAGCTTGCCGAGGTAGCCATCGGCTGCGTGATACGGCACGCCACACATTGGAATGGGTACGCCTGCAGATTGGCCTCGACTTGTTAGGGTAATATCAAGCAGGTTAGCCGCTGTTTTCGCGTCATCGTAAAACAGCTCATAAAAATCGCCCATTCGGTAGAACAATAGCGTGTCCGGGTGCTGGGCCTTGATGCTGAGAAATTGCTGCATCATGGGCGTATGGGCGTCGGTCGTCACAAAGCGTCACTGATTAAGAATCTGCCCCAAGGTTAGCAAACGGTTAAAAGCGCTGCATCCTTAAACTTCCCTAGATCGTGTTTTCGTGGGTTCAGAGCGTTGTAATTTATACTGTACGCATAACCAGTAGTCTGTTAGCATGAGGCAACGCGCGAGAGCCAAGTGACGTTGTCAGTCTACTCGCGCAGCGATTCGATGGAGTACCCGCGGGTTATGTGAGACGTTAAACAAAACTAAGGCGGTAAAGAGAACCAAGGCGGTATGTTAAAGAGAACCAAGGCGGTAAAGAGAACCTAAGCGGTCAAGAAAACATAAGCGGCAAAGAGAACTGAAGCGGTTAAGAAAATCGGAGCCGGTAAGAAAGGAGCCCGTAAGAAAGGAGTCGGTAAGAAAGGAGCCGGTAAGAAAACCGAAGGCATAAAAGAAAATCGAATCGGAAAGGAATGCGGCTCGGTAGAGAAGCCGGTAAAACAGAAGCGAGAAGCGAGAAGCGAGAAGCGAGAAGCGAGAAACGAGAAACGAGAAGTAGGAAGTAGGAAGCAAGAAGCAAGACGCCGGAAGCAAGAGTCAGCAAGAAATAAAAAACAAGAAACAAGAAACAAGAAACAAAAAATAAGACAACAGCCGCCCTTCGACCCGGGTTGGATGTTCAAGCGTATCAACCTACAGATCGCAGGGCGATTTGTGCACAGACCAGTAACAAAGGCCGCGTTAAAGTTGCCGATGACTTGAAATGGAGAAGTAAAAATGGAAGCGACCACTGCACGGGATGCCAACAAAGATAAAGCGCTAGATGCTGCACTCACACAGATAGAACGCCAGTTTGGGAAAGGCGCAATGATGCGACTGGGTGACACCCCCCAAGTCCAAATCCCCTCAATCTCAACGGGCTCGCTCGGGCTCGACGTTGCCCTCGGAATTGGCGGATTGCCTAAGGGCCGTATTGTAGAAATTTATGGTCCTGAGTCTTCAGGTAAGACCACGTTAACGCTGCAGGTCATCGCCGAAGCGCAGAAAGCGGGCGGTACCTGCGCGTTTATTGATGCCGAGCACGCGTTAGACCCGATCTACGCGCAAAATCTTGGTGTGGATATCGAAAATCTTTTGGTTTCCCAGCCAGACACCGGCGAACAAGCACTCGAGATCTGCGACATGGTCGTTCGATCCGGCGCAGTCGATGTCGTCGTCATCGACTCGGTCGCGGCATTAACGCCGAAGGCTGAAATCGAAGGTGATATGGGAGACCATCATGTTGGGTTACAAGCAAGGCTGATGAGTCAGGCGTTGCGAAAAATGGCAGGCAACATTAAAAATTCGAACACCTTGGTCATTTTTATCAACCAGATTCGAATGAAAATTGGCGTAATGTTTGGGAGCCCAGAAACCACCACCGGCGGAAATGCATTGAAATTTTATGCCTCTGTTCGACTCGACATCCGTCGTATTGGCGCGATTAAAGAGGGCGACGAGATTGTGGGCAATGAAACCCGTGTAAAAGTCATCAAAAACAAAGTGGCGCCGCCCTTCAAGCAAACTGAATTTCAAATTATGTACGGTAAGGGGATTTATCGTATGGGTGAAGTCGTTGATATGGGCGTTCAACTCGGGTTGGTGGATAAAGCGGGCGCTTGGTATAGCTACAAAGGGGATAAAATTGGCCAGGGCAAGAAGAATGCCTGCGAATACCTGACCGAACATGCGGCGCTCGGTGAAGAGATCGAAGGCATCATTCGTGCAAAGTTGCTCAATGATCAGTCTGCAGTCGTGGAAGAAGCGCCGATTGATGAGGCGATCGTCAGTTAAAGCCGGCAATGTGAGGTCATCGGTTTTGGAGAACGGCATTTTGGCGCGAGTCAAAGGAGCGGCAGTTGGCGGATGAACCCACGACCGCTGCGCTCCGCCGTGCGATCAAGGCGATCGAGGAAAAATCGAAAGGGTTAAAGCCGCCCCTTGGGACAAATGAGTCACCGTCGGAGGGGCACTGGGAAAAAGAGTCTTCTCAAGCTTCAGAGATTCTTGCGGAGATCTCGGTCGCCGGCGCCAGCCCCGCCTCAAACCGAAAACCGTTTAAACAAACACGTCGCAGGCCAAACGCTTCAAATCTAAAAGCCGCGCCGTCAACGGATCTATCCGACGCGGCCGGCCCCAGCGGCGAACCTGACGACGTAGAATCAGCAAGTCGTTTGCTGGGTGAATCGGACGCCGCTGAGGTTGAGGCGACCGCGCGCGCGATGCTGCGTCGGTCTGCGCTCAACTTGCTGGCCCAGCGTGAACAGACAGCCTTTGAACTCAAACAAAAACTAAGTCGCCGATTTCCCGAGCAGGCCGCGTTACTCGATGAGGTGATCGAGCGACTGCAAGAACAGGGTTTGCAAGATGACACGCGCATGGCGGAGGCCTATGTCCGGTATCGGGTCCAGCGGGGTCAGGGCCCAATGAAAATCCGGAGTGAAATGATGCAGAAAGGGCTCACAGGCTATGACATCGATACGGCCTTTAGGCGTCAAGCACCGGATTGGGGTGCGCTCGCGGCAACGGTGTTGCAGAAGCGCTTCGGGGAAGTGGCGGAATCTGCGAGCATCGATCAAAAAGAGCGAGCAAAGCGGAGTCGGTTTCTTCAGCAGCGCGGATTTCGCTATGAACATATCTCAGCTGCCTTATAATAGAGCGTTTGATGATCTGCCCTTGGGGCCGCGATGAGGCGGTGATCAGATGTCTTGCGGAGACCGAGTATGAACAGCGAAGCCATTAGAAAAGCCTACCTAGATTTTTTCGAATCCAAAGGTCATACCGTTGTTGAGTCGGCATCCCTGGTGCCTGACAATGACCCAACACTGTTATTTACCAATTCAGGCATGGTGCAATTTAAAGATGCGTTCGCCATGCTTGAGAATCGTGGTTACACCCGAGCGGTTAGTTGCCAGCGCTGCATCCGTGCCGGCGGCAAGCATAACGATCTCGATAATGTCGGGTATACCGCAAGGCACCATACTTTTTTCGAAATGTTGGGCAACTTCAGTTTCGGGGATTACTTTAAATCTGAAGCGATTGCCTTTGCCTGGGAATTCTTAACGGAAGTGCTCAAGATCCCAAGAGACAAGCTCTGGGTGACCATTCACGACAGCGATGATGAGGCCCATGCGATTTGGGTTAATGAGATTGGGTTTCCAGCGGATCGAATGACCCGGATGGGGGATAAAGACAATTTTTGGACGATGGGTGACACAGGGCCTTGTGGGCCCTGCTCTGAGATTTTTTACGATCACGGCGAGGCCATCCCGGGTGGTCCGCCGGGATCAGAAGATGATGACTTAGATCGATTTGTTGAAATCTGGAATCTGGTTTTTACACAATATGATCGCAGCGCCGATGGCACGCTGACGCCGCTGCCCAGTCCCTGTGTCGACACTGGAATGGGGCTAGAGCGTTTAGCGGCGGTGATGCAATCCGAGCACAACAATTACGATACCGACTTGTTTCAACCGGTGATCGTGAAGGCCGCTGAAGTGTTGGGGGTCCGTGATTTACAAATACCGTCGCTCAAGGTGATTGCGGATCATTTGAGGTCCTCGGTATTTCTTATCTGTGATGGTGTGTTGCCGTCGAATGAAGGCCGAGGGTACGTAATGCGCCGGATCATGCGTCGGGCCCTGCGTCATGGTCATGCCCTTGGCGCAACCAAACCCTTCTTTCATGAGCTGGTTCCTGTGCTCGTGGCTGAAATGGGTGAGACCTATCCGATGCTGATCAAAACCAGTGATCAGATTGAACGAATCGTTTTAAAAGAAGAAACACAGTTTGCCCTAACCCTCGATCAAGGGATGCGCATATTGGATGAGGCCATTGCGGGCCTTACGGATCCAGTCATTCCTGGAGCGGTCATCTTCAAACTTTACGATACCTACGGATTCCCCGCCGATTTAACCGGGGATATTGCCCGAGAACGCAATCTGTTGCTGGACATGCCGGGGTTTGAGTCGGAAATGTCAGAGCAAAGAAATCGCGCCCGAGCAGCCAGTAAATTTCAAGGCGAAGGCGTTGAAGACTTTGAAATCGATGCGGTGACGGCTTTCTTAGGCTACGAGACCCTGGATCTGACCGCATCGGTTGTTGCGATTCATGATGGCCACGGCTTTGTTGACAGCTGGTCAGGGGAAGGCGTCGTGTCAGTCGTGCTGGATAAAACCCCGTTCTACGCAGAAAGCGGGGGCCAAGTGGGTGACCAAGGCAGCTTGATCGCGGATGGGGTTGTATTGACGGTGGTAGATACTAAGAAATCTGGTAGTGCCATCGTGCACTATTGCCACAGTGAAACCGGTGCACTTGGGATTGGTGATCAATTGCAAGCGGTGGTTGCACCGAGCGTTCGACAAAACACCGCACGCCACCACTCAGCGACGCATTTGTTGCATGCTGCGCTTCGCGCGGTGCTGGGGGATCATGTTAATCAGCGCGGCTCTCTGGTCTCAGCGGATCGTCTGCGTTTTGATTTCTCTCATTTTGAAGCGGTAACGGCCCAAGAGCTGCAGGAGATTCAACATCTTTGTAATCAGGAGATATTGAAAAACACCCCGATCTCGACGGATGTGATGAGTGTTGACGCTGCAAAGGAACGCGGTGCCATGGCGCTGTTCGGTGAAAAATACTCTGAATCCGTGAGGGTTTTGACGATGGGGGATGGCTTCTCGATGGAACTTTGCGGCGGCACCCATGCGCTGCGAACCGGTGATCTTGGGTTGCTCAGAGTCCTGTCAGAACAAGGCATCGCCTCTGGTGTTCGCAGAATAGAAGCGGTTGTTGGTGAACAGGCACTCAGTGCAATTGCAGAAACAGATGCCTTCGCCAACGCGGTTTCAGTCGCGCTTAAAACGGATCGAGGTGCCGCCTTGGCGCGTCTGGAACAAGTAATGGATCACAATCGACGCCTTGAAAAAGAGGTTGCGGCTTTGAATACGAAGCTGGTGAGCGGTGAGTCTCTGGATGCCGCCGATGCGGTGTTTGAGGTTCAAGGGATTCCCGTTTTAGTGAATTTAATTGATGGCGCCGATCCAAAAAGTCTTCCGGATGCGTTGGATCAGCTCAAAAATAAATTGGGCCGCGGGGTCGTGGTGCTTGCAACAGCACAAGCGGGTAAAATTGCGCTCGTGGTGGGCGTCACGAAGGACCTCACTGGGCAAGTGCATGCGGGCGAGCTGGTCAACCATATTGCGCAGCAAGTCGGTGGTAAGGGCGGTGGTCGACCGGACATGGCCCGAGCAGGCGGCAGTGATGTGGATGCGCTGCCAGCTGCTTTGGCATCCGTTGAAGGGTATCTAGCGGCTCGTCTTGGCTAGAATCCAATATAGAATTGGGGCTCGGCTTAACGTCTGAGCCGTGAGTGTTTCGTTAATTCGTTATAAAGAGGGTTGATCATGGCGCGTTTTGTCATGAAATTTGGTGGCACGTCGGTTGCGAATATTGCGCTCTTAGAGCGCATCGCTGATCGTGTTCAGCGGGTTCAGAAAGCCGGGCATGAAGCAGTGCTCGTGGTGTCTGCCATGGGCCACGAAACAGATCGGCTGGTTACGCTGGCTGAGTCGGTCGACTTCCAATCGCTTGCAACGCGCCGGGAGTTGGATGTGCTGTTGGCAACCGGTGAGCAAGTCACAATCTCCCTTTTGGCAATGATGTTGTTAAAAAAGGGGCTTGCGGCCAAGTCGTATCAAGGCCATCAAGTGCGAATACTCACCGATGAGGCGCACAGTCGGGCGCGGGTGCTGAGTGTCGAAACCGACGAGCTCGAGCGTGATTTATCAAACAATATTGTGCCGGTCATTGCCGGTTTTCAGGGCGTTGCACCCAATGGCTGGACGACGACATTAGGTCGGGGCGGCTCCGATACAACTGCCGTGGCGGTTGCCGCGGCATTGAATGCCGATGAATGCCAGATTTTTACGGATGTCGATGGTGTTTATACGACCGATCCCAGAGTCGTGGCTGAGGCGCGCTGTATGACGCGGATTACCTTTGAAGAAATGTTGGAGCTCGCCAGTTCCGGCTCCAAGGTGTTGCATACGCGCGCCGTTGAGATCGCGAATAAGAATCAGGTGTCGCTCAGAGTGCTCTCTAGTTTTAATGATGTTGCAGGAACGCTAATCACCGCCGAGGATAATATTATGATGGAAGCGCCTTTGATTTCAGGGATCGCGTTTACCCGGGATGAAGCCAAGTTGACCTTGCGAGGCGTGAAAGATCAACCGGGGATCGCCTCCAGCATCCTAGCGCCGATTAGTGAAGCTAATATTGAAGTCGATATGATTGTCCAAAATATTGGCGCCGATTTTAGTACTGACTTTACCTTTACCGTTGCGCGCGCAGATTTTGAATTGGCCCAATCTATTTTGACAGCGGTCTCCGAGAGAATTGGTGCGCAAGAGGTTTTGGGCGATGAACGAATCGCAAAGTTGTCGATCGTCGGGGTGGGTATGCGCTCGCATGCGGGGGTTGCGGCGCAGATGTTCGATATTTTGGCGAAAGAGTCTATTAATATCCAAATGATTTCAACTTCTGAGATTAAGATTTCAGTCGTGATCGATGAAAAGTACTTAGAACTTGCGGTTCGGGCCTTGCACGCAGGCTTTGGTCTCGAGGCGGATCTTGGCGCTGAGTCGGCGTAAGTCCGGCAGTTTAGCTCGGGTTGAATTAAAGTTGTTTGCTGTGAAAGGCCAACCCGGTCTGATCGTATTGTCTATAAGATGGACGTCCGTTTTTCTATCGCTTACACAAACCACCTATCAATCGTGCCTGTGCGCGCGAAAGCATTTGAACGACTGCGCTCGGCATTGGCCATGATCCTTTTAATTTGTCTGATGTAAGGCAGCTAGATTTCGGTTAGGATCGAAATAAAGCGTCGATTTCTGGTTTCAGTAGGAAATCAAAGAGCGCAGGCCAAAGGAGGCTAGATTGCTCATTCTCAGCAGAAAGGTGGGAGAAACACTTGTCATCGGGGGGGAGATCGAGGTGACAGTGTTAGGGTCTAAAGGAAACCAAGTTCGGCTGGGCATCAAGGCGCCCAAAGAGGTGTCGGTCCACCGCGAGGAAATTCAAGACAAAGTGCGCGCTGAATCGCTGGAATGAGGCGTCCGCAGTTCGGATCAAGTGGACTCATCTTGGCAGTGAAGCCCAGGCGTCGGGGCAGGTTGTTATAGCGGAATCCTGCTAACCTTTAAAATACTGCGTAAACGCGCTTTTTGATGCCGTTAAGGCCTGTGAGGTTGTTGGCTGGGTTGTCATCCCATCACCCTGATGGGCTCTGCCGGCTCGATGTGTTTTTAGTCAGCCTGTCGCGCACCAGACCAGCGCCGAGCGCATGACGTCAAGCACGTTGATAACGGCCTTCGCCTGAACGACCACCAATCATCAGTCTTTCAAGATCGGACGCTAGTGGGTGACGCGTCTTATAAGACTTGGATAACCCGTGATCACCAGATCGGATGCGAGATAGCCATTGTCGACCAACATTTTATGGAGCGTTGGCAGTCGGTAAATCGGAACCGACGGTAGTAAGTGATGTTCAAGGTGGTAGCCAATTTGGTGGGGGGCGATCAAAAGCCGCTCCCACCATTGCGTCAAAATGGTGCGGGTATGGTCTCGAGGGTCAAGGCTTTGTCCGTTCGGTACCGCCGCATGTTCGCCAATCTGGCGCAGTCTTGTGCTCAACATGTGGGTGGAGACGAACGCGCCGACCCATACAAGGTAAAGCCAAGGTTGGCCAAGCGCCGTGAGCAGTCCTAGAAAGGCGATATTGGTAATGAGCCCGCCGCGAACGACGCGCTGGCCTTCCGCGTTCAACGTGTTATACCGGACAATCGAGCGGCCAATAGACCGCAGCCGTCGCCAGCCAGTTTGCCCGGATAGGTCGCGCCAAACTTTGCGCCGAAAACTTTTTTTGCTCACAGGATACGCCGCATAGTTTTTGAGATCCGGATCATCGAGGGTTCCGGCAAGTTGATGGTGTCGTAAATGGCCCTTCATGTAATCGGTTTTGCTTGAAAACACCCAATAGCCGGATAGCCAGCGGCCCACAAAATCGTTCAAGGGTTTTGATTCGAAAAAGGTTTGATGGCCGGTCTCGTGAACAATAATGCCGAGACTGAGTTGGCGGCAGCCAACCACAAGGATTGCCAGCACGTAAGTGACTGGGTTTGGCAGCAGCGCAGCCGCACTGAGCGCGCTCGCGATCAGTACCCAATCCGACAGTACAATGCGCCAAGCTTGGGCTGAACTCTTTCGCGTGACCAGGTCCAGTTGTTGTTGGGTTAATCCATGCATGCCTGCAGTATAAGTGGGTAACCATAAGGGTCAAGTGATCACGGCTCTGATGATGTTACTTGGCGCGGTTTTGGCAAG
>ERZ891134.321-NODE-321-length-41698-cov-7.720433_pt1 | contig 41698 bp, 46 predicted proteins | sample MGYA00520888_ERZ891134 | MGnify/ENA primary metagenome ERZ891134 (study PRJEB32303, sample SAMEA104408692) | aquatic metagenome | biome: Brackish water; feature: Coastal; material: water | place: Baltic Sea | collected 2014-10-23 | depth 10 m ... | reverse complement strand
TGCGCTTGACGTCATTTCCGACGACGTTGTTCGTCGCCGCCGACGGATCGATCGTCGAGCGAACCGGTGTGCTCGACGAGTCACGCCTGGAGACCGAAGTGATCGAATTGCTTGCGGCGGAGAGCTAGCGTTGATGACCGGGGAGGATGTGGCGACGCCGATTCACCCATTGAGCCGGGCGGACCACACATCATGATGTTCGACATCGATCCGGCGACCTACCCCAAGATGGTGGATGTCACGCTTTCATTCGATGACGGCTCGACGATCGACTTTATGGCCGAGGTCCGCGCGATCGGCGATGAGGACCCGGCCGAGATGGACGGCGAGATGGGCGGCGAGATGGATGGCGAGATGGACAGCGGAATGGACGACGACGGCTGATCTCCGCCTAGCGTGGTCTGATGCATTTCACGCGGATCGATCACGCCGCCCGAGTCTCGGCAATTCGATCGCTGTTGAGCGCTGGCGATCTCGGTGTCGATGCGTTGCTCTTCACCGACCTCGTCGACGTCCGATGGTTGACGGGCTTCACCGGTTCGAACGGTTGGGTCGTCATGCGACCCGATCGAGCGGTGCTCGGCACTGACACCCGATACGGCGAGCGAGCGGCAGCCGAAACTGACTGCAGCGGTGTCGAGATCGTGGCAATCCAGCATCGCGGTGACCTGCACCGTGCGCTCGTCGACGCGGCTGGCACCGGAACAGTCGGGCTCGACGCTCGATCGACGACTCATGCGCAATGGAAGCAGTTGGCCGTCGACGTGTCATTGGCGTCGGTCAACTCGATCGTCGCAACGGCTCGAGAAGTCAAAGGTGTCGCTGAAATCGAGCGAATCGAAGCTGCCTCGGCTGCTGCTGATGCCGCGCTGCAGGAGGTGGAGCCGCTGCTGTTTGGCACGCTTGACTCGCCGCTCACCGAGGCCGATGTCCGCGACGAGCTCGAATACCGGATGCGTCGTCACGGTGCCGACGACCGGAGCTACGAGACGATTGTGGCCGCCGGTCCGGATCATGCGGCGCGGCCGCATCACGAAGTTGGTCGTCGCACCATCGTCGAAGGCGACACGGTCGTGATTGATGTCGGCGCCTTGGTCGAGGGGTATCACTCCGACATGACGCGGTCGTACGTCATCGGCGAGCCAACGGCACAGCAGCGCGACATCTACGAGCTGGTGCAGGTCTCCCAGATTGCCGGACTTGCTGCGCTGCATCCGGGTGTCACCGCGACGGCGGTGGACGGCGCCTGCCGGGACGTGTTCGTCGAGGCGGGATACGCCGACTGGTACCTCCATGGGACAGGGCACGGCGTGGGGCTGCAGATCCATGAATCTCCGTTCCATTCTCAGGCGTCGAATGACGTGATCCAGGCGGGCAACGTGGTGACCGTCGAGCCGGGCCTCTATCGTGGGGGTTTCGGTGGCTTCCGCATTGAAGACCTTGCGGTGGTGACCCCTGATGGGCACCGAGTCCTGACGCATCATCCCAAGCGACCGTTCAGCACTTCATTCTCAAACTAGAAACAGAGCAGCCCATGCCGCAGATTTCCGTGAACGACTTGAAGAACGGTCTCACACTCGAGTTGGAGAATGGCCTGTTTCAGGTCATCGAGTTTCAACATGTCAAGCCGGGCAAGGGTGGAGCGTTCGTGCGCACCAAGATTCGCAACGCGCGGACCGGCGCCGTCATCGACAAGACCTTCAATGCCGGTATCAAGGTCGAGCAGGCCATTGTCGACCGTCAGGACATGCAGTACCTGTACGCCGATGGTGATGACTACGTGTTCATGAATACGTCGACGTACGACCAGCTCAACGTGGAACGCACTGCGCTTGGCGACGCTGCGGACTTTTTGGTCGAGCAGATGATTGCTCAGGTCGCGATGTACCAGGGTGAGATCATCGGCGTGGAGATTCCGGCCTCGGTCGAACTCGAGGTCTCGGTGACCGAGCCGGGCCTTCAGGGCGATCGGTCGAGCGGTGGCACCAAGCCGGCAACGCTCGAAACCGGCAAGGAGATCAAGGTGCCGTTGTTCGTCAACATCGGCGACAGGGTCAAGGTCGATACTCGTACTGGCGAGTACATGGCTCGCGCCTAGCTTCGGACACCACTGTGGCATCGATCAACGCAAAAATTGCGCGCCCTGACGAGCGGTCAGATGCGCGCGAACGCGCCCTCTACCTGCTCTACGAAGCGCAGTCAAAGGGCATCAGCCCCTCCGATGCGCTCAGCCTGCAAGTACTCGAACCGGACGAACTCACCGTGGTGCTGGTCACGGGTGTGGAAACGCACGCCGCCGAACTTGACGCGGCGATTGCTGCCAAGGCAAAGGGGTGGACCCTTGAACGTATGCCGGTGCTCGATCTCAACGTGCTGCGTCTCGCTGCCTTCGAACTGAGCGAACGCAGCGAGGTGCCTGTTGCCGTGGTGCTCGACGAAGCGGTGAAGCTCGCAAAACGCTTCTCCACCGACGACAGCGGCAAGTTCGTCAATGGCGTGCTGGCCGCGCTGTCGAAAGAGTTGCGACCGGACGATCCGCTTCGTTGACGCGAGACTGAGGCAATGACCGAGCACGTGGCGATCGAAGGGAGCGACGACGCTCCGGTCGATCTCGAAGATCTTGATGGTCTCGATGACGTTGCCACCGTCCGTCCGACGGTCAATGAATGGCTCGGCGCACGAACGCTTCCGCAGATCCTGCTGATGTGTGCGGTACTGCTCTGGACGGCGTACTTCACGCAGCGCAGCCTGGACATTCACCACGGCCTCGGGACGTCGTCGTACGACTCGGGCTTGTACGACCAGGGCATGTGGCTGCTGTCGCGAGGTGAGGCACCGTTTATCACGTTGATGGGCCGCAACATGTTCGGCGATCACACGTCGTTCGTGTTGCTCCTTCTTGTTCCGCTGTATTGGATTGCTCCCGGCGCGTGGATCATGTTCTTTTCGCAGTCGGCAGTGATTGCGGCGGGCGCGATTCCGGTTTTCTTGTATGGTCGCCGCCGACTGGAGTCGGAATGGTTTGCGCTCATTGCCGCGGGGACATATCTGCTGCATCCGGCTGTCGGCTGGGCCAACCTGGAGAACTTCCACCCCGACTCATTCTTGGGGCTCTTCATCGGCGTCGCGCTGTACGGTGCGCTGGAGCAGAAGTGGAAGTTGTACGGGGCATTCGTCGTGTTGTCGCTGCTCGTCAAAGAAGACGTTTCGCTGGTCATCGTGCCGCTCGGGATCTGGGTTGCACTGCGCCGCAGTTGGCGCATCGGGCTGCTTACCGTGTTCGGTTCGCTCTGGTTCATGCTCACGGCGATGTACGTGGTGATGCGTGGGCTCATTGGCCAGCCCACCCTGAACGCCTGGCGTATTCCATTCAGCCAGCCCGGCGACGGCACCGGTGCGGCCGCTCGGCGCCTCATCGACACGGCGGTGACCAATCCAACGCAACTCGCTGACCACCTACGCGCTGACGGGCGCCCGTGGTACCTCTGGCAGATGACGTCGCCGTTCGCGTGGATCTTCTTACGGCTGCCGAGCGTGGCGATGATCAGTGCACTGGTGTTGTTCACGAATGTCTTGAGCACGTTCTGGTACCAGTATCAGGTGCAGTATCACTACGCGCTGGTTGCGGTCCCCGCGCTCGCCATCGGCACGGTGTATGCGCTGGGTGCGGTCAAGAGCAAGGTCACGGTGCAGTCGTTGGAGGTCCCACTCCGTGCGGTCGGCATCGGGGCATTGGCACTGTCGTCCTTCGTCGCGGCGTTCATGTGGTCGCCGATGCCCTGGGGCCGGACCGTGCTGTTTCACGGCGACCCGGACAATGTGTACGCGGTCACCATGCGCGAGATCATCGAAGAGATCCCGGCGGGGGCGAGCGTCGCTGCACATCATCGGGTGACGCCCCACATTGCGTATCGCACCGAGATCTATCAGTTCCCGAATCCCTTCCGCGTCGTGTTGTACGGACCCGATCGCGAACTCGAAGGAATCCGTCTTTCCGAGCGTGCTGACAGGGTCGACTTCGTGGTCTTGCCGACGAGCGAGGATGAGAACGTTGCAGATGACTTTGCGGTTATCGAGGCGGCGTTTGTCGAAGTGGCGGCAAACCAGTTCTGGGTGCTGTACGAGCGGGATCGAAGCGTTCCGCTGCCGGGAAACTGAGGAGTTTCACTGTGGTGTTTTGACGGCCCGCAGCTGGCTGCTACGTTGCATTTCCGACCCGTGAAGTGAGTTCAGTGAGGCTCACACGGAAAGGACAACATGAACACTCCCTCAGATGTGAGGAAGCAGGTCCTCGGACCTGACGATGTGCGTCGGGCAATCACCCGAATGGCACACGAGATTATCGAGCGCAACCGCGGCACGGCTGGTGTGGCCCTGGTGGGCATTCAGACCGGCGGGGTGTGGGTTGCAGAAGCCCTCGCCGCTGAGATCTCGCGGATCGAGGCGGCCGAAGAGGGCGGTGCAGATTCGATTGTCATCGGCTCGGTTGACGCATCGCTATATCGCGACGACATCGGGTTGCGTCCCGTGTCTCCGGGGTCGGTGAGCGATCTCACGTTCACGGTCGACGGTGTCACGGTCGTGCTCGTTGATGACGTGCTCTACACCGGCCGCACCGTGCGGGCGGCGCTCGACGCCATTGGTGACTACGGGCGCCCGAAGGCGGTCCAGTTGGCTGCGATTGTCGATCGTGGTCACCGGGAGCTGCCGATTCGGCCCGACTTCGTTGGGAAGAACCTGCCGACGAGCGCCGAGGAGAGCGTCAGCGTCACCCCGGACGGTGTCACGATCACGCAAGGGACCGACACATGAGCCGGTCGTTGCTGTCGATCGCCGAACTCGGCGAGACCGGTCTACGACGGTTACTTGACATCTCTGAACACATGGCCGAAGTCAACCGGCGGCCAAACCCAAAGGTCCCGGCGCTGCGCGGCAAAACCGTGTGCAACGTCTTCTTCGAGGACTCGACTCGAACTCGGCTCAGTTTCGAGACGGCTGCCAAGCGGCTGTCGGCCGACACGATGAACTTTTCGGTCAGCCAGTCGAGCTTGAACAAGGGCGAGAGCCTGCGCGACACCGTTGAAACCATCGCTGCGATGGGCGTGGATGCCTTTGTGATCCGGCATGGATCGAGCGGGGCGCCTTGGCAGCTCGGGGAGTGGACCAGCGCCAGCGTCATCAACGCTGGCGACGGCTGGCATGCCCACCCCACTCAGGCACTGCTCGACATGTACACCGTCCGCACTGCGTTGAACCGGCCCGTCTCGGTCGATGGGGGGAGTTTCGACGGTTTGCGTGTGGCGATGGTCGGCGACATCAAGCACAGTCGTGTCGCGCGCAGCACAACCGAAGCGTTCAAGTTGCTCGGCGCCGACGTCACCTGGGTATCGCCCAAGACGTTGCTTCCGCCTACGCACGACGAGAACGTCGTCGCAAACCTCGATCAGGTGATCGATGACATCGACATCCTGTACTTGTTACGCATGCAGAACGAGCGAATGAGTGAGGCGTTGGTGCCCCATCTTCGTGAGTACACCGCGCGATTCGGCCTCACCCCGGAGCGTGCTGCTCGCCTGGGCCAGCACGTGCTGGTGATGCACCCCGGGCCCATGAATCGTGGCGTCGAGATGGCAGTCGATCCGGGCGAGTTACCGGGCAGCGTCATCAATCAACAGGTCACCAACGGCATCAGTGTCCGCATGGCGGTCCTTTTCGAGCTGCTCGGGAGTGGCTCGGAGAACTCACTCACAGGGAATACGGAATCATGAACATCTTGATCACCAATGGTCGCCTCATCGACCAGACCGGCGACCGGCTGGCAAGTGTCCGCATCTCCGACGGGATCATCGTCGAGGTCGGCGACCAACTCGCCCCAGACTCTGACAGCAGCAGTGGCGAGCGCCTCATCGATGCCGCCGGGTTGGTCATCAGTCCCGGCTTCGTCGATCTACATGTTCACCTTCGTGAACCCGGTCGCGAAGAGGCTGAGACCATCGAGACTGGCAGCCGAGGTGCCGCGCTCGGTGGGTTTACCGCTGTCGTGGCAATGCCGAATACGGATCCCACGCAGGACTCGGTCGGAGTAGTGGAATTCGTCCGCCAGCAAGGGAAGCGCGCCGGCCTCTGTGATGTGTGCCCGTCAGGGTCGATCACGATGGGCCGCAAGGGCGAGCAGCTGACGCCATTCGCCGAACTCGCAAATGCCGGCGTGCGCCTCTTCACCGATGACGGCAACGGTGTGCAGGACCCCCAGCTGATGCGGCGGGCCTATGAGTACGCAAGCGACCTCGGTGTCACCATGGCCCAACACTGCGAGGTCGAATCGCTCACCGCAGGTGCGGTGATGCACGAGGGGTCCTGCTGTAGCCATCTCGGGCTGCCCGGGTGGCCGTCGCTTGCCGAAGAACTCATGGTGCACCGTGATATCGAACTCGTTCGTCTCACCGGTGCCTCAGCTCACTTCCTGCATCTGTCGACGGCTGGGTCGGTTGCCCTCGTTCGCGCTGCCAAAGCCGATGGCCTACCGGTCACCGCCGAGGCCACGCCGCACCACATCAGCCTGACCGATGAACTGCTGGCGTCGTACAGTGCGCTGTACAAGGTCAACCCACCGCTGCGCACGATCGAGGACGTGGTGGCGGTGCGCGAGGGCCTGCAAGACGGCACAATCGACGCCATTGCCACCGATCATGCTCCGCACGTGTCCGAGACGAAGGAGATGCCGCTCGACCAGGCGCCCCCAGGGATGCTTGGCCTCGAAACCGCACTCGGTGTCGCCCTGGCCCATCTCGACATGCCGTTGGTGGACGTCGTGGCGGCGATGTCGTGGAAACCTGCCGCCATCGCCAGAATCGCGGATCGACACGGCCGACCGATTGCACCGGGCGAGCCTGCCAACCTCACGGCGTTCGACCCGAATGAGACCTGGGAAGTCGTTCCCGCCGAGCTGGCAAGCAAGAGCAGGAATACGCCGTTTATTGGCGTCCCGCTGACTGGACGCGTGAAACATACGGTCCTGCACGGAGACATCGTCGTGCTCGATGGAAAGGCACAAAAATGAATCCGCATGATCATCCAATAGACTGCATGATCATGCAGATGCCCATGCAGATGCCCATGCAGATGCCCATGCAGATGAAGGAACACCGATGAACGCCATGACGACCAGAGGCATCCGAGAAGGCGCGCTAGTGCTGTCTGACGGCTCAGTGTTCGAAGGCGAATTGATCGGCGCTGCGATCAGCGCGGCTGCGCCGATTGCCGCTGGTGAGGTCGTCTTCAACACCGTGCTGAGCGGCTACCAGGAGGTCATCACCGACCCGAGCTACGCCGGCCAGATCATCACCTTCACGTACCCGCACATCGGCAACTACGGCATTAACGCCACCGACTTCGAATCGGTCGGTACGTTCTGCCGTGGCATCGTGGTGCGCGATCTGGCGCGTCGCCACAGCAACTTTCGGGCGCAGTCGGACCTCGGTTCGATGCTGTTCCAACAAGGTGTCCCCGGCATTGCCGGCATCGATACCCGGCGCCTCACGCGCATCGTCCGCGACACCGGCGCGCTGCCCGGTGCGTTTGGTTCAGCCTCGGAATCCGAGTTACTCGCAGCCGCCAGAGCCGAGCCAGGCACCGACGGTGTCGACCTCGTCAGGACGGTGAGCACCCAGGTGCCATACGTGATTCCGGCGGCTGACCCAAACAGCCGAACCAACATCGTGGCGATGGACTTCGGCATGAAGTCCAACATCGGCCGCAGCCTTGCTCGTCTCGGTCGCGTGCACGTCGTTCCCGCAGCGACCACAGCGGCTGATGTGTTGGCTCACAGTCCAGACGGTGTCTTTCTCAGTAATGGCCCTGGCGACCCGTCGATGTCTCCGTATGCCATCGAGGCGATCCGGGGTCTGATCGGGCAGGCGCCGATCTTCGGCATCTGTCTCGGGCACCAACTGCTTGGCAACGCGATCGGGGCCAGCACTGTCAAGCTGCCATTCGGTCACCACGGCGGTAATCACCCGGTGAAGAACCTGCTGACCGAACGTGTGGAAATCACGAGCCAGAACCACAACTTCGCCGTCGACCCGGACTCGCTCAGCGGTCGTGCCGAGATGACGCACGTCAACCTCAACGACGGCGTGTGCGAAGGACTGCAGGTCAATGGCGAGCAGGCGTTCAGCGTCCAGCACCACCCCGAGGCCAACCCCGGCCCCCACGATTCGAACTACCTGTTCGGGCAGTTCGCCACCATGATCGAGAAGGCAACCGCCAAGAAGATGAGTATCTGATGCCCCGGCGTAACGACATCGAATCGATTCTCATCATCGGCTCCGGGCCGATCGTCATTGGTCAGGCGTGTGAGTTTGACTACTCGGGCACGCAAGCCTGTCGAGTGTTGAAAGAAGAGGGCTACCGCGTCATCCTCGCCAACTCCAACCCGGCGACGATCATGACCGACCCTGACTTTGCAGATGCGACTTACATTGAGCCGCTCACCTGGGAAGTGCTGTCGGCAATCATCGACAGGGAACAGCCCGATGCCGTGTTGCCGACCCTCGGCGGTCAGACCGGTCTCAACATCGCCATGGAGTTGTTCGAGCGCGGGCTGATCGGTGTTCCGGGTAAGCCCGAGATGATCGGTGCCAACGCCGAGGCGATCGCCACCGCAGAGGATCGCGGGAACTTCAAGGTCGCGATGACCGAAATTGGGCTTGAGTCGTGTCGGTCCCGGATCGCTCACTCGATGGACGAAGCCCGTGCGGCCATGGACGAGATTGGCCTGCCGACGATGATTCGCCCGGCGTACATCCTCGGCGGCCGAGGCACCGGCATCGCCCACACTGTCGAGGAGTTTGAGACTCTGGCGGCGACCGGTATCGAAGCCAGCCCGATCAATGAGATTCTTGTCGAGGAATCAATCGTTGGCTGGAAGGAATACGAGCTCGAGGTCATGCGCGATCACGCCGACAACTGCGTGATCATCTGCGGCATCGAGAACTTCGACCCGATGGGCGTACACACCGGCGATTCGATCACGGTCGCTCCGATCCAAACCCTGACCGACGTCGAGTATCAGCAGATGCGCGACGCGGCGATCGCATGCATCCGTCGAGTCGGTGTCGAAACTGGCGGTTCCAACGTGCAGTTTGCCGTCAACCCGGCTGACGGCCGGCAAGTCGTCATCGAGATGAACCCGCGCGTATCGAGATCGTCAGCGCTGGCATCGAAAGCGACCGGCTTCCCGATCGCCAAGATTGCTGCGAAGCTCGCCGTCGGATACACCCTCGACGAGATTCCGAATGACATCACCCGCGCCACACCGGCGAGCTTCGAGCCGGTCATCGACTACGTCGTGACCAAGATCCCACGGTGGGCATTCGAAAAGCTTCCCGGGGCCTCCGGCATCCTTGGGACCCAGATGCAGGCAGTTGGTGAGGTGATGGCCATTGGCCGGACGTTCCCCGAGAGTCTGCAGAAGGCGATCCGATCACTCGAACTCGGCTATCACGGCCTCGGCTGCGACGCTGCCGAAGGTCGCCTGCTCACCGAGTTCCCGGATGACGAATTGCTGCTCGTCCAAGCTGCTCTTCCCACTCCTGACCGTTTTCTGCACGTGGGTGAGGCGCTGCGCCGGGGCATCGCCATCGAGGTCGTGCACGACCGGACTGGTATCGACCCCTGGTTCCTCGATCAGATGTCGCTGATCAACGAAGAACGCGACCACCTCGCTGCCGTGGGATTCGACGCAGTGTCCGCTCGCGACTGGAAGCGGGCCAAACGACTCGGCTTTTCTGATGTGCAGCTGGCGTACCAATGGGGTCGTACCGAAGACGAAGTGCGTGCGGCTCGCGAAGCCGCTGGTGTCATTCCGACGTACAAAACTGTTGACACCTGCGCTGCGGAGTTCGCCGCTGAAACCCCGTATCACTACTCGACATACGAAGACGAGAACGAAGTACGCGAGTCCGACGCCCGGAAGGTCGTCATCCTCGGTTCGGGGCCGAACCGCATCGGGCAGGGCATCGAGTTCGACTACTGCTGCGTGCACGCGTCGTTCTCGCTGCGTGATGCCGGGTTCGAGACGATCATGATCAACTGCAATCCCGAAACCGTGTCCACCGACTACGACACGTCTGACCGGCTCTACTTTGAACCGCTGACCAAGGAAGACGTGCTCAACGTCATCGCCGCGGAGCAGCCGCACAAGGTGATCGTGTCGCTCGGCGGGCAGACGCCGTTGAAGCTGGCGTGCGAGATCCCGTTGGAACTCGTCGCCGGGACGTCGCCCGATTCGATCGACGCCGCCGAGGACCGCGAGCGGTGGAACAAGATTTGCGACGAGTTGAAGATCCCGCAGCCTCCCGGTGGAACTGCGGTGACCCTCGACGAGGCGCTGGAAATCACCGAGGCCATCGGCTTCCCGGTGCTCATCCGGCCGAGCTATGTGCTCGGAGGGCGGGCAATGCAGATCGTCCACGACCGCGACCATCTTGCGTCGGCAATGGCGGAGCTGGCCGGTTTCGGCAGCCTCGGTAAAGAAGGCGGCCTCTCGGCCGAACGTCCAGTGCTCATCGACCGATTCCTGGCAGATGCCACCGAAGTGGACGTCGATGCGATCCGTGACCACACCGGCGAGGTGCTGATCGGTGGTGTCATGGAACATGTCGAAGAAGCCGGCGTGCACTCCGGTGATTCAGCGTGTGCGATTCCGCCACAGACGCTGCCCTCATGGGTTGTCGAAGTCATCGAGGCGTACGCCGCATCAATCGCGAAGCGCCTCGACGTGCGCGGGCTGATCAACGTGCAGTTCGCGGTTGCCGGAACGACCGTGTACGTCATCGAGGCCAATCCGCGAGCGAGCCGAACGGTTCCGTTCGTTGCCAAGGCGACCGGAGTGCCGCTTGCCAAAGTGGCGACCAGAGTGATGCTGGGCGCCACCTTGGCCGAGTTGCGCACCGAAGGCCTGCTGAAGCCAGCGATCGGCGGCCACGTGTCCGTGAAGGAGGCAGTGCTGCCGTTCACTCGCTTCCCCGAGGTCGATCCAGCACTGGGACCGGAAATGAGGTCAACGGGTGAAGTGATGGGCATTGCCGACACGTTCGGCAAGGCGTTTTACAAGGCCGAGTTGTCGGCGGGCACGATTCTGCCCGAGTCGGGCACGGTCTTCTTGTCGCTTGCTGACCCGGACAAGCCCGCCGGGCTGGTGGTGGCGCAGCGGATGCGAGCCCTCGGCTTGGGAATCGTTGCGACAGTCGGTACGGCTGAGTACCTCGCGCGTTTTGACGTCGAGGTCGACCAGGTGCTCGACAAGGTGCAGGACGTCCACACCAAGGGGGCCGGCGTCACCGCTGTCGATTTGATTGCCGCCGGTGAGATCAGCTTCGTGGTCAACACACCGCGAGGCCGGATCGGCCGCACCGACGGTGCGCACATTCGTAAGGCAGCAAGCCTGCATCGCGTTGCCTGTGTCACGACCGTTGATGCTGCTTTGGCTGCAGCCGAAGGGCTCGCGGAACGGGACGGGGTGCTGCTCGGCGTCCGCCCGCTGCAGGAGTACCACGCAACAGGAACCACCGCTTGAACATGGACACGACAGTCACGATTGGGTCGGTCATGCTCGACGCTCCGGTGATGATGGCATCGGGCACCGCCGGTTATGGCGTCGAGATGGCGCCGTTCGTTGACCTGTCCAGCATCGGAGCCGTCGTGACGAAGTCGTTGGCTCCGTTCGAATGGGCCGGCAATCCTGCACCAAGGGTCCATCCCACCACGCAAGGCATGATGAATGCCGTTGGGCTCCAGGGGCCTGGCGTGGAGCACTGGTTGGTCAACGTGCTGCCGCCGCTGGTCGACACGGGCGCCACGGTGGTGTGCAGTATCTGGGGCCGTTCGCTTGAGGACTACCAAGTCGCTGCTGAGATGTTGGCGGACGCGCCGCCCGAGGTCGTTGCGGTCGAAGTGAATCTGTCGTGCCCGAACCTTGAAGGACGAGGTGCGATCTTCGCCCACGACATCGATCTGTCCGCTGCCGTGATGGCCGCGACCGCCGGATGCAATCGTCCGCGGTGGGCCAAGCTGAGCGCCAACACCGATCGGATCATCGAGGTCGCAGCAGCAGTCCACGACGCAGGAGCCGAGGCGGTGACCTGTGTGAACACACTGCTCGGCCTGGCGTACGATCCGGACTCGCTCAACAAGACGCTGGGCGCAGGAGGCGGTGGGTATTCCGGTCGAGCCATTCATCCCGTGGCGGTTCGGGCGGTGCACGATGTGCATGCGGCGTTGCCCGACCTTCCGATCATCGGCGTCGGGGGAGTGGCGTCCGGCTGGGACGCCATCGAGATGTTTTTGGCGGGGGCATCGGCTGTGCAGGTCGGAACAGCGTCGTTTGCAGACCCTCGGGCTGCTGCAAACGTCCAGCGTGAGCTCGTCGAATGGGCCGAGGAGCGGGGAATCGCCCGCGTTGCCGATCTCCGCGCGTTAGTCTGACTTTCATGGCTACACCTCCACAATTGACTCCAGAGCAGCGGGCTGCCGCTCTTGTCAAAGCGGCGGAGGCTCGCGCCGCTCGGGCAGAGATCAAGGCCCGTCTGAAGATGGGTTCGATGTCATTACAAGAGGCACTCGACTCCGACGACAACAACGTTGGCAAGTTGAAGGTTGTCTCGATGCTCGAATCACTGCCGGGCGTCGGCAAGGTCAAGGCGCGTCGGCTAATGGAAGAAGTTGGCATCGCCGACAACCGTCGTGTGCAGGGCCTCGGTGCTCAGCAGCGCAAGGCCTTGCTCGAAGAACTCGGCTGACACGAGTTGATCATCGTAGTGTCCGGCCCTGGCGGGGTCGGTAAGGGCACGATCGTCGATGCGGCGGTCAAGCGCGACCCCCGATTGTGGTTGAGCAGGTCATGGACCACTCGTGAGCAGCGGCCTGGTGAGGCCGATGACGCCTACGTGTTCGTGTCGGCAGAGGAGTTCGAGGCACGCATCGAGGCCGGTGGCTTCTTGGAGTGGACGAATTTCCTCGGCAACTACTACGGCACGCCGGTTCCGGACGAAGCCTCGGGGCTGGCCGCTGGCCGCGACATCGTGCTCGAAATCGAAGTTGACGGTGCTCAACAGGTCAAGCGTCTCCGACCAGATGTGATGCTCATCTTTGTTCTGCCGCCGAGCCGCGAAGAGCAAGAACGCCGCCTGCGCGGTCGTGGCGACGTTGATCACAAGGTGCTGGCGCGCCTGAAGAAGGCCGAAGAGGAAGAACCGATCGGTCGAGATCTCGCCAATCACGTTGTGGTCAACGACGATCTCGAAGACACGATCACCGAGATGCTCGCAATCATCGACGCTGCACGCTGACCTGAACCCGATAGTGTTGCTGGCCTTATGGCGCTTGATCACGACACAATGATTGATCCTCCTATCGAGGGACTCCTCGACAAGGTGGATTCGAAGTTCACGCTGGTCACGCTGGCTGCACGGCGGGCCCGCAACATCAACTCCTACTTCAATCAGCTCGGTGAAGGCCTTGGCCACATGATTCCGCCGCAGGTCTCTTCCACGGCGCACAAGCCGCTGTCGATGGCATTCGAAGAGATTGCTGCCGACAAGATTGTCTGGACCGAGGCACCTGAGCCGGTCGAAGAAGTCGAGATCGAAGAAGATCCCGAAGCTGAAGCCCAGGCCGCAGCAGACGCTGCCGACAGCTGATCACCGAGCACTCGCATCGATGAGCGCTTCGCCTCTCGCTGGCAAGCGCATCGTGCTGGGCGTCACCGGCGGTATTGCTGCCTACAAGGCCATTGAACTCTCGCGCCGCCTCGTCGACGCAGGTGCGCACGTGGTGCCGATCATGACGGACGCAGCGCAGCACTTCGTTGGCGCGACGACGCTGAGCGCGCTGGCGTCTGAGCCGGTCCAGACCGAACTCTGGAATAACCCCACGACCCCCATCCCGCACACCAAGGTGGGACAGGGTGCCGATCTGATCATCGTTGCACCGGCCACGGCGAAGTCGATTGCGGCCTACCGCATGGGGTACAGCCACGACCTGCTGCAGAACACGCTGATTGCGACGCGGGCGCCGGTCATCGTCTGCCCGGCGATGCATACCGAAATGTGGGAGCACCCGAGTGTCGTCGACAACATTGCGACACTTCGGAAACGTGGTGTGCATATCGTCGAACCCGAGTCAGGTCGGCTGGCCGGTGGCGACATTGGTGCAGGTCGGCTGGCCGATCCCGCAACAATCCTCGGTGCAGCCGAACGGATACTCGGCCCTGCCGATCTCACCGGAGTCACGGTGGTCGTTTCGGCCGGCGGCACACGTGAGCCGATTGATGCGGTCCGCGTGATCGCCAACCGGAGTTCAGGCAAGCAGGGCTACGCCGTCGCGGGCGAAGCCGCAGCGCGCGGTGCTCAGGTCACGCTCGTGTCGACTGTTGGGCTGCCGACTCCCGCGGGTGTGCAGGTCATCGCCGTCGAGACTGCCGCTGAGATGCAGGAGGCGATGGAACGAGCTGCCATCGATCACGACGTGATCGTCATGGCGGCCGCGGTCGCAGACTTCCGGCCAGCGCATGCTGCATCCGGCAAGATCAAGAAGCGCGACGGCGTCCCTGAAATTGTGCTCGAACCAACACCAGACATCCTCGCCGGGCTCGGCGCCAACAAGCGTGACGATCACGTCCTCGTTGGGTTTGCCGCAGAAACCGCGAACCTCGTCGATAATGCCCAAGGAAAGCTCGAACGCAAGCGGCTCGATCTGATCGTGGCCAACGATGTCAGCGCTCCTGGTGTTGGCTTCGCTCACGACACAAATGCGGTTACGCTGCTGCGGCCCGGCGCGAAGCCTGTCGAGATCGACCTCGCTACCAAGCGAGATGTCGCTCGGGCGGTCATCGACGCGGTCGTCGACATACGAAACGCCCGTTGATCATCACCCATCTTTCCGACCACTGACAGGACACAGCGGACCACCATGGCCAACTACACCTTCACTTCCGAGAGCGTGACCGAGGGTCACCCCGACAAGATGGCAGATCAGATCTCTGATTCTGTCCTCGACGCAATCCTCACCGAGGATGCCGACGCTCGGGTCGCGTGCGAGACCATGGTGACGACCGGACTCTGCATCGTCGCAGGCGAGATCACCACTAACGCATACGTCGATATCCAGCGCATCGCCCGAGAGACCATCAACGCCATCGGTTATGACGACGCCCACAAAGGCTTCGACGGGCATACCTGCGGCGTCATGGTCACCCTCGACGAGCAAAGCTCGGACATCGCCCAGGGCGTTGACACCTCCGAAGAGGTGCGTGGCGGTTCTGCCGGCGAAGACCACCTCAGCCTCCAGGGTGCGGGTGACCAGGGCATGATGTTCGGATACGCCTGCAATGAGACCGACGTCCTCATGCCGCTCCCGATCAACACTGCCCATCGTCTCGCCGAGCGCCTCGCTGAAGTCCGCAAGAGCGGCCAGATTCCGTATCTCCGCCCCGACGGCAAGACCCAGGTCACCTTCGAGTACAACGACCTCGGCGTCCCAGTCGCGCTCAAGGCTGTGCTCATCTCGACTCAGCATCAAGAAGGCATCGATCGCGACACCGTGATCCGCCCGGACTTAATTGACCAGGTCATTCGGCCAGTGATCCCCGAGCAGTTCGCCAATGACGAGTACGACGTGTACATCAACCCGACCGGCAACTTCGTCATCGGTGGCCCGCAGGGCGACTGTGGCCTCACCGGCCGCAAGATCATCGTCGACACCTACGGCGGCATGGGTCGCCACGGGGGCGGCGCATTCTCCGGCAAGGACCCATCCAAGGTCGATCGATCAGCTGCCTACGCCGGCCGCTGGGTTGCCAAGCACGTCGTGGCCTCCGGTGCTGCTGACCGTTGCGAAGTGCAGCTCGCCTACGCCATCGGCATGGCCCAGCCGATGAGCATTCTCGTCGAGACCTTTGGGACCGCCAAAGAAGATCCGGCCAAGATCGAAGCAGCTGTGCGAGCCACATTCGATCTCCGCCCTGGAGCCATCGTGCGCGACCTCGATCTGAAGCGCCCGATCTACAAGGACTCTGCGGCGTACGGCCACTTCGGCCGCGACCAGTTTCCGTGGGAGCAACTCAGCCGTCTCAGCGAGTTCAAGGCTGCTGTCGGGGCCTGATCGGCACCACATGATTGTTCGGGTCGCTCGGGTTCTCCCGAACGTCACCGGGCTCGACAAGAGCTTTGACTACCTCATTCCCGAGGGGCTGGCGCCTAGGGTCCAAGTCGGCAGCATCGTGCGAGTCGAACTCCATGGGCGCCGCATCGGTGGTTGGGTCACAAAGATGCTCGATGACGGTGAGGCCGCCGTTGACGCCGATGCGTTGAAGCCGATTGCCAAGGTGACCGGCCACGGCCCTGACGCGTCGTTGCTTGACCTCGCCGACTGGGCCGCCGTGCGGTGGGCAGCTCGGCGCTCGCGGCCCTTCATCGTTGCCGCGTCACCACAGCGGGCGATCACCTCGTTGCCTTCTCAACGTCGGTCGACGTCGGAGCTGGGGGCGACATCGCCCGCCGCTGCTGAGATACTCCAGTCGGGGGGCGGGGTGCTGCGGCTGCCGCCGCGGAGCGACGTGTTGCCGGCGCTGCGCTCAGCAATTGCATGTGGTCCCACCCTGGCAGTGACGCCGACAATTGTCGATGCCCACTCGTTTGCATTGCGACTTCGTCGCGAGGGGGTTTCCGTTGCGCTCATGCCAGATGACTGGGCGTCCGCGATGGGCGGCGTCGATCTGGTGATTGGGCCGCGATCGGCGGCGTGGGCGCCCTGCCCGGACATGGCGGCAGCGGTCGTCCTCGATGAACACGACGAGGCACTCCAAGAGGAACGCTCGCCCACCTGGCACGCACGTGACGTCATTGTTGAACGATGCCGACGCCTGGGTGTTCCCCATCTCGTGGTCTCGCCGGCTCCGACACTGACGGCGATCGAGACGGCCGCCGGCGACGGCGGAGTGGTGCACCCACCGTTCATGCGCGAGCGTTCGGCGTGGCCGACGATCACGGTCGTGGACCGGACCGACGAGGAGCCGTGGAAGAAGTCGCTGGTGACCTCGGCGTTGATCGATCGAATCCGCAACCCCGACCTCACCGTCGTCTGCGTGAGCAATATCACGGGTCGAGCCAGGCTCATGGCCTGTCGAGCATGTCAGTCATTGATCCGCTGCGAGCGATGTGACGCAGCCGTCGGTCAATCGAGTGACCTCCGGTTGGACTGCGCTCGTTGCGGAGCGACGCGGCCCGCGGTGTGCCAGGAATGCGGCGCCACCAACTTTGCGAACCTCCGGCCTGGAATCAGCCGCTTGCGCGAGGAACTCGAGGGGGCTGCGGCTCGACCGGTCGTTGAAGTCAGCGGTACCGACACCGAGGCGGTGGCCTCGGCCGGTGTCTACGTCGGGACCGAGGCGGTGTTGTATCGCGTGGCCAACGCTGATGTTGTGGCCTTCCTCGAATTCGACTCCGAGATGCTCGCCCCTCGGTTCCGTGCGGCAGAGCAGGCGATGTCGTTGCTGATTCGGGCGGGTCGCCTGGCCTCCGAGGTATTGGTCCAGACCTTTTCTCCCGACCACGAGGTGATTCGGGCCGCGGCCGAAGGCAATCCTGACATCGTCGTTCCCAGCGAGCGCGAACGACGGGTCATGCTTGGTCTGCCTCCGTTCGGGGCGCTCGCCCGAGTTGTCGGGACCGGGGCTGCTGAGCTCGTCAGGCAACTCGGCCAGGGGGTACAGGTCGGTGGAGACGAGGCAACAGGCTTCGTGCTTCGAGCCGACGACTGGACCACCCTCGGCACCGAACTCAATGGGGCCGAACGCCCCAAGGGCAGCCGTCTGCGCGTGGAGGTCGACCCGCCCCGCCTCTGATCAGCGTGTCACTTCGATCTGTCCGATCATCCAGGGGTGCGGATTGCAGTAGTAGTCAAATGTGCCGGGTGTGTCGAAGGTGTGCGCGTCGGTCTCACCGGTCTGAACCTCACCGGAGTCGAATTCTCCGTTCGGCGTCACGGTCGTACCGTTGTTGCTCCCGGATGTGATCGTGTGGAACACCGAGTCTTCGTTGATCCACGTCACCGTGGTGCCGGCCGCAACGGACATTGCCTGCGGCGAGTACGCGGTGTCTGCGTTTGCCGGGTAGTAGGCGCCAGCCGGAGGAATGAGGAGCGTGTTCTGGTCTCCGGCTCTGGCCGGTGCCGCAGGCTCGTTGTCGGCGGCAGCGGAGAGACCATCGTCGCCGACTGTCAGAATCGCGTTGTCGTCGCCGGTGACAACAACCAGGCCGATGCACCCCTTGTCAAAGGTCCGCACGAGTGCCGTTGTCGCCGCCGATGTGGAAGCCCCACATCAGGGTGGACACGTTGTTGGCGGGGTCGACGACACACTCGCCCTCAATGACCTCAGTTGTCGGTAGCTCCCACGCGACGTTCAAGTTGGCGGGAGAGGCAGGGCTGAAAGTCCCGTGTTGACGTCACAGGGTGCACGGGGCGACGGCGAGGAGACGAAAGCCGGCCTTCGAGGCGGTCCGCTGGGTGGGGAATCCTTCGAGCTGTAGCCAACGTTGCAGCGAGTCAGCACCGAGGTGTTTTTGGACGACCAGGCACGCGGTTCCTCCCTCGTCGAGGCGGGCCAGCCACTCCAGGAGAAGTGCGCGCATCGCGGGTTTGCCGATACGGACCGGCGGATTCGACCAGATCGTCGCGAACCGGATCTCCGGAGGAACGTCACCGGGTGCTGCCACTTGCATGTTGGTGATGCCATTGCGTCGCGCATTGCGCAGACACAGCTCGCGGGCCCGAGAATTGACGTCAACGGCCCAGACCGTGGCGTGTGGCGATCGCCGTGCCATCGCCAGGGCAATTGGTCCGGCGCCAGCGCCGAGGTCAAGCAGATGTCCCGTCGAAGCGAGTGGCAAGTCGGCGCGGAGGAGCAGATTGGTCCCCGAGTCGACGTGACCGCGGCTGAAGACACCGCGATCGGTTTCCATCAAGAACGCGGTGTCGGGGAGCATGACGTCGATCACCACCGGGGCAGACGCCACGGTGGGGTCGTCATCGAAGTAATGAGCGTCGTCAACCGGGTCCACGCGTCGTAGCCTGGCAGGAATGTCGTACAAGATCAGGACATACGGCGATCCCGTGTTGAAGACCAAGGCGGCTGCGGTCGACAATATCGACGGCAAGGTCATCCGCCTTGTCGACGAGATGTTCGACACGCTCATCGACTCCGGCAACGGCTTGGCGCTCGCGGCCCCGCAAATTGGCGTGCAGAAGCAGGTGGTGGTCTGGGATCTGGGCGATGAGCCACTGGCGATCGTCAACCCTGAAGTCGTCGAGTCCGACGGCGAATGGGTCTTCGACGAAGGCTGCCTGTCGATTCCGGGGTTGTACGTCGAAATGCTTCGGCCAAAGAAGGTGCTGGTTCGTGGCGTCAGTCTCGACGGCGAGATCATCGAGATCGAAGCCGACGAGTTGGAAGCGCGCATGTTTCAACACGAGATCGACCACCTCCACGGTGTGTTGATGTTCGATCGCCTTGAGGGCGACCAGCGCAAAGAAGCGATGCGCGAGTACCGGCGAATTGAAGAACAAGCCGCTGAGGGCGCGACCGAGCGCCAACCGCTCCGCAGGCGTCTGGGTCTCTCCTGATCAGGCCAGTTCAATGAAGCTCGTCTACCTCGGCACACCCGAGATGGCGGTGCCACCCCTTCAGGCCTTGCACGCAGCTGGCCACGAGATCGTGCTCGTCGTCACACGTGTCGACAAGAAGCGGGGGAGAGGCGGAGCGCTGTCACCGAGCCCGGTCAAGGCCGCCGCCATTGAATTGGGCCTCCCTGTCTCGCACGATCCGGATGACGTCATCCTGGCCGTCGAGCGTGACGGTGCAGAGCTGGGGGTCGTTGTTGCCTACGGCCGGATGATCAGGCCGCATATCCTTGGGGTCATTCCGATGGTCAACGCGCACTTCTCGCTGTTGCCGCGGTGGCGCGGAGCGGCACCTGTTGAGCGAGCGCTCCTCGCAGGCGACAGCGAGACCGGCGTGTGCATCATGGCCCTCGAAGAAGGTCTCGACACCGGCGGGGTGTACAACTGCGTTACGACGCCGATCACCGACGACACAATCGCCGCGGAGCTGCGCGTTCGGCTGGTTGACATCGCAGCAGACCTGCTCGTGCAGACGCTGAACACACCGCTCGCCGAGTGGATCGATACGGCCGAGCCGCAACACGGCGAGACGCTGTACGCCGCGAAGTTCGCGAAGCCAGACTTCGAAATCGACTGGGCGCAGCCCGCCGAGCACGTTCACCGGCTGATTCGAGTCGGGGGAGCGTGGACCACGTTCCGCGACAAGCGCTTGAAGATCCATGCGGCCGACCTCGTGGATGGCGTACTCGTTCCGACATCAGTGCAACCGGAAGGCAAGGGCCCTATGGACTTCGCAGCATGGCGCAACGGCGCGCAACCAACTGCCAACGAATTGTTCGGAACGCTGTGAGCGACTGGACCGCGCCGTCGGGGCCTCCCGTCGATGACACGAAACCGTTGAATCGCAAGCAGCGTCGCGCCGCACTCCAGAACTCGGACTGGAACGACAAAGGCCGGACCGATCCGCGCGCGCACACCGAGAAGCGCGAGACAGCTCGCCAACTCGCCCTTGATGTCCTGCAGCGCATCGAGAGCGACGGGGCGTACGCCAACCTCGTGCTCGGTCCGACGCTGGCGGCATCCAATCTGTCGGATCAAGATCGGCGCTTTGCCACTGAGCTCGTCTACGGCTCGACCCGAATGCGGCGTGCCTGTGATGCGATCGTCGACCGGTTTGTCAGCCAGCCTCCTGACGATGCGACCCGCTCGCTCCTTCGGCTCGGTGCGTATCAGCTCGCGTATGCGGGGGTGCCGGCGCACGCCGCGGTCAGCGAGACCGTGGAACTCGCGCCGGGTAAGACCCGTGGCTTCGTCAATGCTGTGCTGCGCCGCGTTGCCGACTCGCCGATCGAGTCGATGACGTGGCCTTCTGACGCATCGCGGCTGAGCTACCCCAACTGGCTGGCCGATCGGCTGGTGACCGAACTCGGTGACGAAGCAATTTCTGCGATGGAGCGGATGAACGAGCCGCCTCCGGTGACAGCGCGTTCCGATGGCTACGTGCAGGACCGATCGTCGCAGTGGGTTTCAGCGTCGGTCGACGCTGGCCCCGACGAGCGCGTTCTCGACGTGTGCGCAGCGCCGGGCGGGAAGGCGACAGCGATTGCCAACGACGGTGCGCTCGTCATCGCGGCAGACATGCGTCACCGCCGCGCGCAGCTCGTCCGCGAGAACGCCATCAAGCTCGACCTCGAACTCCCGGTCGTCACCGCCGACGGGACTGCGCCGCCATTCCGCCCGGCCTCATTCGACGCGGTGCTCCTCGATGCCCCGTGCTCGGGACTTGGCGCGCTGCGTCGTCGTCCAGATGCTCGTTGGCGTATCGAAGCCAGCGACATCACCGAATTGGCCGTGTTGCAGCGTGCGTTGCTGGCTGCGGCGGCGACGCTGGTCAAGCCAGGTGGTCGACTCATCTACAGCGTGTGCACGGTGACGGCTGAGGAGTCGATCGGTCATCCGACCCCTGCAGGATTCGAAGTCGATCCCAGTGAACCTGCAGTCGGCACGTGGCGGCGTTTCAGGCACGGGTGGCGGGTGTTGCCGCACGATGCAGACACTGACGGAATGGTGCTGATTCGCTACCGTCGGGTCACATGAGTGCATCGATGGCGGCTGATCGGCAACAGGCGAAGGTGCTGACCTGCAGTGATGGAGTCATCCACGGCACGCGCGATGACAAGAGCGGCGCAGCTCTCGCCGCTCATCTCGTGGTGGCAGGGTTTGACGTAGTCGAGCAGCGGGTCACCGCTGATGGCACGGACAACGTCGCTGCGGCGTTGACGGAACTGACCGATGGTTTCGCCGGACTCGTGGTCTCGACAGGCGGCACGGGTTTTGCTCCACGGGACCAGACACCGGAAGGCACGCGTGCGGTCATCGAACGCGAAGCTCCCGGTCTCGCCGAGGCCATGCGCCTGTGCAACCCGCTCGGTCGGCTCTCGCGTGGGGTTGCCGGTATCCGGGGCAACGCGATCATCGTGAACACCCCGGGCAGTACCAAGGGCTGTGTCGAACAACTCGACGCGATCCTCGACGTGCTGCCGCATGCGCTTCGGTTGTTGCACGACACGGACAATTCACACTGACCACAAACCCAGTGGCGTCAGGTTGGGAGCAGGCGTCACTCTGAGTTGCGTCGAGGCCGGGAGCAGGCGTCACTGAAACTCGCAGGTCGTCAGCGGCGTAGTCTCGATACCCTCACGGCGTGCTCAATGTCGTTCTCCCCAAGGGTTCACTCGAAAAGGCAACGCTCGAATTGTTCGACGCTGCCGACCTGCCTGTGAACCGTTCCTCATCGGTCGACTATCAAGCGACGATCGACGATCCCCGAATCGCGTCGGTCCGGATCTTGCGTCCCCAGGAGATTCCGACGTACGTCGCCGAAGGGCTCTTCGATATTGGTATCACTGGTCGCGACTGGGTCGAGGAGACGGGCAGCGTTGTCGAGAGCCTCGGAGAACTGAAGTACTCCAAGAACACCTCGAAGCCAATTCGGATGGTGGTCGCAGTGGCGGGCGATTCGGCGGCAGAGTCGGTGACGGACCTCCCGAACGGCGTGCGTGTCCAGACGGAATACCTCGGTATCACGAAGAAGTTCTTCGAGCAGCAGGGTGTCGAGGCCAACATTCGTCTTTCCTATGGCGCCACCGAGGCCAAGATTCCTGACATTGCCGACTGTGTTGTCGAGATCACCGAAACCGGTCGAGCCCTTCGTGCTGCCGGTCTCAAGGTGATCGACACGATTCTCACGAGCTATACCGAAGTCGTGGCCAATCCGGTCGCGTTCGCCGATCCGGAGAAGCGCAAGGCAATGGAGCAGGTGATGACACTCCTCAACGGCGTTCTTGATGCCAGGGGCAAGGTGCTCCTGAAACTGAACGTCGATGAGGATCATCGCGATGCGGTACTTGCCGTCCTGCCGTCGATGAAGTCGCCCACGGTGTCACCACTGTCCGGTGGAGGGTACGCAGTCGAATCAGTCATCGAGAAGCGCACGGTCAACCTGGTGATCCCGGCGTTGCGTGAAGCAGGAGCCACCGACTTGCTCGAGATGTCGATTTCCAAGATCGTGCCGTGACCACCACCTCGACGGGGACGGTCACGGCGTTCGACGAATCGGTCGGACTGGGAACCATCACGTCCGCGGATGGCGCCGAGCACCCATTTCACTGCATCGAGATCGCAGACGGAAGCCGGTCGATCTCTGTCGGCACGGCTGTCGCGTTCGACCTCCTCGCCAAATTCGGCCGTTACGAAGCCGCTCGCATCCGCTCCTGAATCCGGCTGCTTGGATATTCATATGGTTGACGACGCAGCGCTCCGTGCCGAGCGAGAGCGTCGGATTATCGAGGTGTTGCTGTCGCTGAACGAAGGCGAAGTGACCACCTACGGCGATGTCGCCGACGTCGCTGGGTATCCGAAGATGTCTCGTCTTGTCGGTCGTATCGTCGGCCGCACCGACGTCGACGTTCCATGGTGGCGCGTTGTCAACGCCTCGGGTCATTTGAGGGCGAGCGATCCCCAGCTTCAGGCCGAAATCCTTGCCGAGGAGGACGTGATCGTGCGCAATTTACGCGTGGTCGATGCCCCGCTCGGCCGTTTCGCCCGTCGCCCCTGACCGAAATGTGGGGGAAAATCGTCAATTAACGCACTTTCTCCCTCATTTTCCGGGCGGGTTCAGCTGTCGGAGGGCTGCTCGGCACCCTTGATCTGCACGAAGGCGAGGCGGATGTTGTTCAGCGCATCGCGCATGGTGGGAGCCTCTTCGCCGAGGCGGTCACCGAGACCGTCGACGAGGCAGGCAACGGCATCTATCGCCAGTACGGACTGTTCGAGGTCAGGGGGAGTAGCTGACAGGTGGATGGCGGCCAACTCGTACAGGCCCATGACGTGGTTGGTCACCACGACTTCGGCAGGAACGTCTGCAAGCCGTGATCGAGCGTCTTCCATTGCCCGCTGTGCTTCTTGCATGGCATCGATCGACTCTTGGTCGAGCTCGGGCTCCGCGCCGAAACCGGCGAGGCCTTCATTGATGTCTGCGAATTCGGCAGTCTGGGCGGAGTTGGAATCTGGCGTTGGAGCACTTTCGTCAGTCACGTGCGGTAGCCTACCGAGCAACAATTGAGGCGAAGTGGGGGAAACTCCCACCTGGCCACGACCGCAAGCTCCCGAGAACAACGGAAACTTCAACCGTGCGTCCAGGTCCCGGCTGAGACCAGCCACGTGCACGGCACGACATCGAGAGATGTCCGTGGCGTGTTTGTGTTGGCCGCTCCGTGACATTTCGCGTTGAGCGCCATCACATTCAAAACATGGGGAGGCCCATTTGCACAGGAGAGCAGTCTCATAGCACCTCGAAACGAACAACGCGGCGACCAGCATCGCATCAACGACCGCATCCGATCACGCGAAGTCCGACTTATCGGACCGACAGGTGACCAACTCGGAATTAAAGCGGTTCCCGAAGCGCTGCGAATGGCCCGTGGCTTTGATCTCGATCTCGTGGAGGTCGCACCTGGTGCGAATCCCCCCGTTTGTCGGATCATGGACTACGGAAAGTTCAAGTACGAGGAGGGCCAAAAGGCCAAAGAGGCTCGTAAGAAATCGACCAACGTCACGGTGAAAGAAGTGAAGTACCGGCCGAAAATCGGCAAGGGCGACTTCGACACCAAGACACGCAACGTCATCAGATTCATCGACGAAGGCCACAAGGTCAAGATCACGCTGCAATTCCGCGGCCGTGAGATGGCCCACCCGGAGCTCGGTTCGAAGATTCTCGATGATGTGCTTGAGTCAGTGGGGCCGGCCGCCAAAGTCGACACCCAAGCTCGATTCGAGGGCCGCAGCATGACCATGGTGCTGTCCCCGGACAAGCAAGCCCAAGAAGCAATGAAGAAGGCAGCAGCCGAAGCTGCCAAAGAAGCAGAGGCCGCAGCCGCTGCCGCTGAGAATGACGCACCAACCGACACCGAAGCGTCGACCGAGCCCGTGGTAACTGCCCCGGTGGAGGACGCCGTTGAGGTCGAAGAGGTCGCCGAAGTCGAAGCAGCTGAAGTAGCCGAAGCAGCCGACACGGCCACCGCCGAGTCGGAAACAACTGAATAAGGAGCGTTCGATGCCCAAGATGAAGACATCGAAGACCGCCGCGAAGCGGTTCAAGAAGACTGGCACCGGAAAGCTGCGCCATGAGCAGCAGAACAACCAGCACAAGTTCGAGGGCAAGTCGTCCTCGCGCAAGCATCGCCTCGACCGCGATGCCGACGTTCACAAGGGCGATGCCCGCAAGATCAAGCGCCTCCTGGCTGAGCGCTGAGTAGGAGGAAAAGACAATGGCACGAGTGAAACGTGGCGTCGCGTCCAAGAAGCGGCACAAGAAGGTACTGAAGCAGGCCAAGGGCTACTACGGCAACAAGAGCCGTTCGTTCCGGGCCGCAAACGAGCAGGTCATGCGGTCAGGCAACTACGCCTTCCGCGACCGGCGTGCGCGCAAGGGCGAAATGCGTCGTCTGTGGATCCAGCGGATCAACGCTGGTACCCGCCAGCACGACATGAGCTACAGCCGGTTCATTGCCGGTATGAACGCCGCTGGCATCGAAGTCGACCGCAAGATCCTCGCGGATCTCGCTGTCACTGATCCCGCAGCGTTCGCCAAACTGGTCGAAAGCGCGAAGGCAGCTCTCTGACCAGTAGTTTCCAGAGCACATGAGCGCTCTGGACTACAAAAACTCACGAGTTCAAGATCTGCGACGCCTCCTGGGGCGTCGCAGTTCGCGTTACGACGAAGGTGTGTTCGTCGTCGAGGGCCCTATTCTCGTCGCTGAAGCAGTACGCGCTGGTTGGCGCGTCGACGCGCAGTTCGTGCCCGAGGGCAGCGATGCAGCAATCGACGGCGCTGGTTCGGTGTACGAGCTTCGATCCGGCGTGCTGGAGCGAGTTGCCTCCACCGCCGCTCCACAGCCGCCGATTGCCATCGTGGGAATGGCTGAGGTGGGCGACGTGCACGAACGGCTGCTCGCGGCGTCCTTGGTCGTCGCGCTTGACCGGGTGAGCGACCCGGGCAACCTCGGCACGATTCTGCGGTCGGCTGAAGCTGCCGGCGCTGACCTTGTGGTGTTGACGCCCGGGGGCGTCGACCCCTACAACTCGAAGGTGGTCCGTTCGTCTGCCGGGGCGTTGTTCAACGTGCCGGTGGTCGTTGCCGAACTTGACGAGTTGCGAACTGCAGGTCTCCGGCTGATCGGCTCAAGCAGCCACGACACCGACGGGCGAACCGTGCACCCGCATACCGACATCGACCTCACCGGACGCGTCGCCATCGTGATGGGGAACGAAGCGGCGGGCCTTCCCGACGAATGGGACGACGCCGCCGGGCCGATCCGCGAGTGGGTCACCATTCCGCATCACGGCCGTACGGAATCACTCAACGTCGCCATGGCCACCACGGTCTTGGCGTTCGAGGCTGCCCGCCAACGTTCCTGACTCTCGTAACATGGACGAGATGGCGACACGGGTGATTCCGATTCTTCCGACCAAGGACGTTGCCGCTGCAGTCCAGTGGTACCAGCACTACGGGTTCGAGGTGATGTTCGAACATCGATTCGAGCCGCACCTGCCCGCCTATGTCGGAATCAAGCGTGACGACGCCGAGATCCACCTGTCTGAGCACACCGGCGACATCGTCACGCCCGGGTTGGTCTACATCTGGGTCGACGCCATCGGCCCGCTTGCTGCGCTCTCGGGCGCAGTCGTCGATGAGATGCCGTGGGCGCGTGACTTTGAGATTGCCGATCCCGACGGAAACCGATTGCGGTTCGCCGAGCCCGTCGCTGGCTGATTCGACGGTCCGCAGCTGACCGCGCCGACCTCATCGCTGGCTCGCTCAGAGAACTGATCGACTGATCGAGCTGTCTGACGGGCTATCCTGCACCTCGTGAATCTGCAGTCGCAGCGATTTCTGTTCCCCGGGTGACCGGGGGACGTGCCCAGCGCTCAATTGCTCCTGCCCACGTTTTGCCGTTCATCCGGGGACTGACGCGTCTCATCCGGATGACCTGAAAGGACTCTCGTGATCACTGACATTATCGCTGCGAAAGACGCAGCACTTGCCGACATTGAGGCAGCCGCCTCCCTGGAAGACATCGTTGCACTGACGACCAGGTACGCCGGCAAGAAGGGCGAACTCTCTGCGCTGAAAAAGCAGTTGGGCGGCCTCGATTCGATCGAGGAGAAGAAAGCGGCAGGCGCTGCAGTCAACGACGCGATGTCGGCGGTCGATGTGGCCCTCGACGCCCGGCGCGTCGTCCTGTCTGCCTCGGCTCTGGCAGCGCAGGTGGAGAACGAACGACTCGATCTCACTGAATTTATGGGAGCGCCGACTCGCGGCCACGCTCACCTCGCTACCCAGGCCTGGGAGCGGTTGGAAGACGTCTTCGTCGGCTTGGGGTTCCGTGTGGCGGAAGGCCCCGAAGTCGAGACTGACTGGCACAATTTCGAAGCGCTCAACATGCCGATTGGCCACCCGGCGCGCGGAGAGTGGGACACCTTGTTTGTCGACCACGTGCCGCCAGGAGGCGAACCGGGTTCCACGGTCTTGCGGACGCACACGTCACCGGTGCAGATTCGCACGATGCTGGCCGAAGAACCGCCGATCTACATCGTGGCGCCGGGCCGGGTTTTTCGTCGCGATACGCCGGATTCCACACACATGCCGGTGTTCCATCAGATCGAGGGTTTGGTCATCGATCGCAACATCACGATGGCTGACCTCGCTGGCACGATTGATGCCTTCACGAAGGCCTACTTTGGGCCGGGGTTCAACTCTCGGCTGCGGCCGAGCTACTTCCCGTTCACTGAACCCTCGGCCGAGTTCGATATTCAACGACCCGACGGCAGCTGGATCGAGTTGGGCGGTTCGGGCATGGTGCACCCGAACGTCCTACGCGCCGGTGGCCTTGACCCTGAGGAGTGGAGTGGATTCGCCTTTGGATTCGGCATCGACCGCATGGCGATCATGCGTCACGGGGTGGCTGACATCCGCGAGATGTTCGCCGATGACATCCGATTCCTCGAGCAGTTCTAAAGGAGCGCAGTTCTGATGAAGATCCTTCTTTCATGGCTCAATGAATACGGCGACTTCGCCGATCCGACCGACAGCGCAGCGGTCGCGCGCGTCGCTGACGCAATCACGGCGCTCGGACTCGAAGTGGAGTCGGTCGAGGCAATCGGCGAGACGGTCGAGGGCGTCGTGACGGCCAAGATCAATCGTCTCGAGTCGCACCCCGACGCTGCCAAAGTGCAACGGGTCCACGTCACCACTGGTGCCGGCGACGAGCTGCACGTCTGGTGCGGCGCTGACAACATCTCCGAAGGCGACATCGTTCCGCTCGCCACACTCGGCACGACCATGCCGAACGGGATGACCATCGAGCGACGCGGCATCCTGGGCATCGACTCGGAAGGAATGCTCTGCAGCGCCACCGAACTGGGCCTCGGCGACGATCACTCCGGCATCCGCTTGCTCGATCCCGACACACCGCTCGGTCTGCCATACGGCGAGGCACTGGGGCTCAGCCTCGATGCGCTGATCGATGCTGACGTGACCCGCAACCGTCCGGACTGCTGGGGCTACGTCGGGATCGCCCGCGACCTCGCTGCCAAGATGGGTGTCGAGTTTCGTCCGCCGGTCTCCACCTTCGAAATCACTGGCGAAGCGCGCACGACGCCCGTTGAGATCGTCGACGGTGATCGTTGCGCCCGTTTCACCTCGACGGTGATGTCGGGTGTCGAAGTGAAGCCGTCACCGGACTGGATGGCGAATCGCCTCACCGCAGCCGGCATGCGCCCGATTAGCAACGTCGTCGACGTGAGCAACTACGTCATGCTCGAACTGAACCAGCCGAACCATGCGTATGACCTCGACACCCTCGGTGGTGGCGGGTTCCGCATCCGGCTTGCCAACGATGGCGAACAGCTCATGACTCTCGACGGGGAGGCTCGAACGTTTACTGCTGAGGACCTTTTCATCTGTGATGCCGACGACACGCCGATTGGCGTTGGTGGAATCATGGGCGGCCTCGATTCTGAGATCAGCGACGACACCACGACCGTCGCCCTCGAGATGGCCTGGTTCAGCCTCGTTGGCATCGGCCAGACCGTCACCCGCACCAACTTGCGTTCCGAAGCGTCGGCTCGTTTCGAACGCGGAGTTGATCCGCACGGCATGCCGAACGCCGTGCTCCGTTTCGCGGAGCTCCTGTCTGAGACATGCCCGGAGCTCGTCGTGCACGCCGGGGGAGCAGACGCCCAGAGCGACTTCCTGCCCGCTGCAGAACGGTCGGTCGACGTGCGAATCAGCGCCGTGAACCGCCTCCTTGGCACCGATTTCGCCGCCGATGACCTGCCGGAATTACTCGACCCAATCGGCTACACGGTGTCGGGGGAGGGGGAGACTCGCAGTGTCGTGCTGCCCACCTGGCGACTCGACTCCACCGATGAAGTCGACGTCATCGAAGAAGTTGCACGTCACCATGGCTACGAAAAGCTCGGCAAGTCTGTCCCCAAGTCCACCGTCCACGGAGGCCTGACGCCGCACCAACAGCGCCGGCGACTGGTGCGCGAAGTACTGCTTGGTCTCGGCATTTCCGAAGCCATGCCGAACCCGTTCCTGGCCCCCGGCACGCTGGCCAAAGCAGGCTTGCCTCCCGAAGCGATCTCCATCACGAACCCGCTGGTGATGGAAGAAAGTGTGCTGCGCACGTCGCTGCGTCCCGGCCTGCTGGAGGCGCTCGCATTCAACGAGTCCCATCGTCGCACCGGTGTGCGGTTGTACGAGATCGGCCACGTGTATCCGCCCAGTGAAGGGGAACTGCCCGCCGAATACGAAGCGTTGACGGTCGTACTCGCTGGGGCGGAAGCGCCCGCCGCAGTCGCGGTCTGGCGTGAGCTGGTCAACACACTCGGCGCTGGAGCGCGAGTCGATCAGAGCCGAGTGCCCGCAGGGCTCCATCCCACGCGTACCGCAACGCTGCAGGCAGGCAAGCAACCGCTTGGAGCAGTCGGCGAAGTTGCGCCTGAAGTGCTTGCGGCGTTTGATGTCCATGAGCGAGTGGCAATTCTCGAGCTGGATCTCGACCAGTTGCTTGGTCGTGTGCCAAAGCCGACGCAGTGGAAGGCGACGAGCCGCCAACCATCGAGCGACCTCGATCTTGCATTCGCGCTGCCGAACGACATCCCTGCGGAGAAGCTCGACAAGGCGATCAGGCAGGGCGCAGGAAAGCTCCTCGTCGACATCTCACTGTTCGACGTGTATCGGGGGACCGGCGTTGCGGACGGCAGCCGTTCGCTTGCGTACCGCCTCCGTCTCCAAGCAATTGATCGCAATCTGACTGATGCTGACATTGCCGACGTGCGACGAGGGGTGGAGACAGCGACAATCAAGCTGGGTGCCGAGCTGCGAAGCTGACGGTATGACATCTCCGGGAGAAACTGATCTCGACAAGATGCTGGCGACGTTGCGTGTCGAGCGGCGTCCGGGTGTCTTCACCTATGCCGCTGTGCGTGCGCCAGCACCGGAATTGCTCGCTGCCGCCCATGGCGTAGTTACCGAAGACGACCTCACCACTCTGGTTCTCCCCGTCGAGGCCGCCGAGCGAGCGGGCCTGCCGGTTGAGCTGGAAATGGCGTGGCTCTCGCTCACGGTCCAGTCAAGTCTCGAAGCGGTGGGGTTGACTGCGGCGTTCTCCGCCAAGCTTGGCAAAGCTGGTATCCCATGCAACGTGCTGGCTGGCTTCCACCACGATCACATTCTCGTGCCGGTGGATCGAGCGCAGCACGCCATCGACGTGCTGACGGTCCGCTGATCTCAGTTCATGCTGAGATCATCGGGCGCATTGGCCAACCAAGCCAGGCGACCGGGTTGGCGCCGCAGCACTTCACGCCAGAGCTCGTCAGGAGCATTGGTGAACACGTCGCTTGTCTGTGCATCGAGCACCAGCCAGGAGCCAGCATCGATCTCCCCTTCGAGTTGACCGGGCCCCCACCCCGCATAGCCGCGGAAGACTCGGACTTCGTTGACCGAGGCGGCGACCATCGCTGGATCAGCGGTGAGGTCGGCGCAGGCGATGACTCCCACGATTGGTGTGAGCGCTTCGTCATCGACATCTGGATCTTTGGCGGCAGCGAGCGCGATCAGCGCCGTCGATTCAACAGGTCCACCCTCGAACACTGAGCTTGGAGCAGTCTGGAGGTCGATCCAGCGGTCAAGCGGTTCGTCCAGGGCCTCGTCGCTCGAACGATTGATGACAACGCCGACTGCGCCCTCGTCATGGTGCTCGAGCACATAGATAACCGTGCGGTCGAAGTTTGGGTCCTCCAGTGGTGGGGCGGCGAGGAGAAGCCGACCCTTGGTGACGGGTGCGCTCGGAAACACGGGAACAGTCTGCCGGATCTGACGACTCGAAACTCCCCATGGCGTCCCAGCTGGGGCGACTCGTGGTCGTTGTATGATCATGCAGTTGACTGTATGATCATACAATGACGAAGATCAACGTCGGCATCATTGGCGCATCGGGCTTCACCGGCGCTGAACTGCTCCGCATCGCGGCACAGCATCCCCACTTCGACGTGCGCCTCGCCACAGGTGATTCGATGGCAGGCCGCCGAGCTGCTGACCTGTACCCCTCGCTTGAACTTGGCTATCCGAACTTGGTGTTCGAATCGTTCGACCCGGTGGCGATCGATGGTCTCGACCTCGTGATTCTGGGCCTGCCCCACGCAGCATCGATGGATCTCGCTCCGCAGATCGTGGGCAAGGTCGGATGTGTCGTCGACCTCTCGGCGGCATACCGGCTCCAGGACACCACGCAGTACCCCGAGTTCTACGGATTCGAGCACACCCAACCCGAGATGCTTGGCGACGCGGTGTACGGCCTCCCCGAGTTCCACCGAATCGACTTGCAAGGCGCACAGCTCATCGCCACACCTGGCTGCCACGTTACGGCCGCGGCGCTGGCGCTGAAGCCGCTGGTTGATGCCGGACTGATCGCCACGGCCGGAATCGCTGTGAACTCGCTCACCGGGATCACCGGCGCGGGCCGCGCAGCGAGCGACGTGAACATGTTCACCAGCATCGATTCGAACACGCGGGCGTACGGCCTGCTCACTCATCGCCACACCCCCGAGATCGAGCAGGAGATCGGGGCGCAGGTGTTGTTCACGCCACACCACGTCCCCATGAGCCGAGGCATCCTGGCCACGTGCACTGCGCCGGCCACCGCCGCAGCGTCGGCGGACACGGTGATGGACGTGATGCGCGAGTTCTACGCTGACGAACCGTTTGTTGCAGTGATCGATGGCGCGCCGCAGACCAAGTCGGTGATGGGGTCGAATGCCGCACACGTCTCGGCGCGGTTCGACGAGCGGACCGGCATGGTCCTTGCGATGTGTGCCATCGACAACCTCACGAAGGGCGCATCCGGCGGCGCAGTTCAAGCGGCCAACGTGGCGTTGGGGCTCGATGAGGGCGCTGGCCTGACCACCGTCGGAGTTGCACCGTGAGCCCGATCATCGACGAGGCCGGACTACGCGCCTCCACATTGGTCGAGGCACTGCCCTACATCCGACGCTTCGCCGGCAAGACGATTGTCGTCAAGTACGGCGGGAATGCTCTCGCTGGCACTGAGGGCCACGATCCGCTGACGTTGTTTGCCGAGGACATCGTGCTGATGCGGCTGGTCGGGATGCGTCCCGTTGTGGTGCATGGCGGTGGCCCGCAGATCACGGCCTTGATGGAACGGCTGGGAAAGAAGTCCGAGTTTGTCAATGGGCTCCGGGTCACGGATGCCGAGACCGTCGAAATTGCTCGCATGGTGCTCAAAGGACAGGTCAACCCGCAGCTTGTTGCGGCCATCAACGTGCACGGCAACTACGCGGTCGGTGTCAGCGGCGTCGATGGCGGCCTCATTCGGGCTGAAGCACGCGATCCCGAGCTGGGTTTTGTCGGCGATGTCACCGAGATCAACCCTGAGGTCATCAACGGCCTACTCGACGACGAGTTCATTCCGGTCATCGCCACGATCGGCAGTGACGAGAAGGGACAGGCGTATAACATCAACGCTGACACCGCCGCCGGAGCGATCGCCGAGGCGCTCGGCGCCGAGAAGCTGATCTATCTGACCGACATCGAAGGTCTGCGCCGTGACGTTGCCGACGCGGCCACGTTGATTCGGCGGACGACTGCGAACCAGCTCGACGCATTGGTTGCCGACGGCATTATCGCAGGCGGGATGATCCCCAAGATCGACAGTTGCACGCATGCTGTGCGCAACGGCGTCAATGGGGGACACATTCTCGACGGTCGAGTTGCGCATGTGCTGCTGCTCGAGCTGTTTACCGACGACGGCATTGGCACGATGATTGAAAACACCGGGACCGAGCAGACAGGAACAAGTTCATGAGCCACGATTTTGACACCCCGGGAGCGGAGAGCTGCCCGTTCATGCCGGTGTTTGGTCCGCCTTCGATCATGTTCGAGCGGGGAAGTGGTACCGAGCTGTGGGACTCGAACGGCAAGCGTTACCTCGACTTCCTTGCCGGTATCGCTGTGACCTCGCTCGGTCATAGCCACCCTGCAATCGCGCAGGCCATCAGTGACCAGTCGGCGCGGTTGCTGCATGTGTCGAACTTCTTTGCCAACCCGGTGGCAACGGAGGCTGCGGTCAAGATCAACCGTCTGTTGTTTGACGCGACGGGCCAACACGGGCAGATCTTCTTCACCAACTCAGGCGCCGAGTCCAACGAGTGTGCGCTGAAGCTGGCGCGCAAGCATGGCGGCCGAGGACGACACACTGTCGTGAGCGCGCTCGGCAGCTTTCACGGCCGTACCTTGGCGTCGTTGGCAGCGACGGGACAGCCGACGAAACACGAGCCGTTCTTCCCGATGCCCGATGGGTTCAAGCATGTCGTGTGGGGAGACCTCGACGCAATGCGCACAGCGGTCGATGGTTCGGTCGCCGCAGTGCTGATCGAGTCGGTGCAAGGCGAGGGTGGTGTCAATCCGGCCACGACCGAGTACCTGCGAGGTATTCGCGAACTGTGCGACGAGACCGGTGCGTTGATGATGGTCGATGAGATTCAGACTGGATTTGCCCGCACCGGTCGATGGTTTGGGTTCGAGCATGCAGGTGTCAGCCCGGATGTGGTGACCTTGGCCAAGGCGATGGGCAATGGGATGCCAGTCGGCGCTTGCTGGGCGCGTGCCGATGTCGCTGCTGTCTTCGAGCCCGGTGATCATGGCAGCACCTACTCTGGGACTGCGATTGCCACGGCAGCGGTCAACGCCACGATCGACGAGATGGTCCGCATCGATGCACCAGCGCTTGCCGTTGCCACCGGCGCGAAGCTGGTGACTGCGCTTCTCGAACTTGACGGCGTCGTCGGTGTCCGCGGGCATGGACTGATGCTCGGAGTCGAACTTGCTGATGGAATCGATGCGCGAGTCGCCTATGTGGACCTCCTCGAAGCCGGACTCATCGTGAACGCCGTCAATCCCAGCACCATTCGGCTCATTCCACCGCTGAACATCAGCGATGCGGAGGTGGCCGAGGCCGTGGCGATGATCGGATCCGCGCTCACCGAACAGATCGCAGCTGACTCATGACGCGCCACTTCATCGACATCGCAGACTTGAGTGCAGCGGAAGTCACGGCGATGCTTGATCTCGCCGACGTTCCGCTGGCCGATTTGTCACGGCCGCTCGCAGGTCAAGGCGCGGCGCTGATCTTTGAAAAGCCGTCGGCTCGGACTCGGCACTCGATGGAGATGGCGGTCGTCCAGCTTGGTGGCCACCCTGTGTTTACGCGCGGTGAGGAAGTCGGATTCGACACCCGCGAATCGGTCGAAGACGTGGCGCGGATCATGGAAGGTTTCCACGCGCTGATCGCCGCGCGCGTGTATGACCACTCGACGATCACCCGACTCGCCGACGTCGCGACGGTGCCTGTTGTCAACATGCTGAGCGATCATTCCCATCCCTTACAGGCCGTTGCCGATGCGCTGACGATGCGCCAGCAGCTGGGTGACCTGGCCGGCCAAACGGTGGCGTACGTGGGTGATTACAACAACGTCGCTCGATCGCTGGCTGAAATCTCGGCACGACTGGGGATGCACATCCGCCTCGCCTGCCCGCTGGGCTTCGAAGCCGACGACGCTGAGATTGACCGCATCCTCCTGCTCGGCGCCGCATCAGTTGAACAGGGCAACCGACCGATCGAGATGGTTGTCGGGGCTCATGCGGTGCATACCGATACCTGGGTGTCGATGGGTGAAGAAGAGGACAAAGAAGCCAAGCGACAGAAGTTCGACGGCTTCACCGTGGACGACGCCATGATGGATGCGGCCGGTCCCGCATCGATCTTCATGCATTGCCTGCCGGCCTACCGCGGCTTCGAGGTCACAGCATCGGTCATCGACGGTGCTCGCTCAGTCGTCTTTCAGCAGGGACACAACCGGATGCACGCCGCACGGGGTGCACTTGCGTTCTTGATGGGGGTCGAGACATGACCAGCAAGGTGCAGCGCCAAACCCTCATTGTGCGACTCGTCGGCGATCATGAAGTCACGAGCCAACCCGATCTGATCGATCTGTTGGCGGCTGAAGGCATCGACGCCACGCAGGCAACGGTGTCGCGCGACCTCGATGACATCGGCGCGGTCAAGGTGCGGGTCCCCGGGGGAAACACGGTGTACGCCATTCCAGAATTTGCGCCCGACCGGATTGCACCGGTTGACCAGCTACGGCGCGTGATGGGGGAGTGGGTCGCCGAAGTGGCAGTGTCCGGCAATATTGTCGTGTTACGTACCCCGCCCGGGTGTGCTCACGTCGTGGCCTCAGCGCTCGACCGCAGCCGGCCCGACGGTCTGCTCGGCACCGTGGCTGGCGACGACACCCTGATGTGCATCTCGGTCAACGCCGATGGCACAGATCTGTGCAACGACTTGAAAGACTTCGCTGGACTCGACTGAGTCGACGGTGAACGGCGGACTGAAAGGCCTCTATGGATCTCGATGACAAGAATGAATTCGCGCGCGACGCTCACCTGCCGGAACAGGCCAAGACGTTGTGGCACGGTCGCTTTACCGGTGGCCCGTCAGAGTCGCTGCTGGCCTACACCGTCAGCCTTCCGTACGACCAGCGAATGTGGCGTGACGACATCGCCGGTTCCAAGGGCCACGTCCGAGGACTTGCACGCGTCGGATTGCTGACCGAGGACGAGCGTAACGCGATCCTGGGTGCGCTCGACCAAGTCGCCGAAGAGATGGAGGGCAGTGGGTTCCATTTTGTCGATAGTGACGAGGACATCCACACCGCCATCGAACGCCGAGTCACCGAGATTGCCGGTGCAGCGGGCGGCAAGCTTCACACCGCCCGGAGCCGAAACGACCAGGTGGCCACTGCCTTCCGGCTCTGGTGTAAGCGCGAACTGAAAGACGTCGCGATCCGCCTCATCGAGATGCAGGAAGCCTTGCTCGACCAAGCGCTCGAGGCCGGCGACGCGTACCTGCCCGGCTACACCCACCTGCAACGCGCCCAACCAGTGTTGCTCTCGCACCATCTGATGGCACACGGATGGGCGCTCGGGCGTGATGTCAGCCGGCTCGTCGACACACTGCATCGCCTCGACGTGTCACCACTCGGCGCCGGCGCGCTCGCCGGATCGTCGCTCCCGATCGACCCTGTCGGCAACGCTGCTGACCTCGGTTTCGCCAAGGCATTCGACAACAGTCTCGATGCAGTGAGTGACCGGGATTTCGTGGCCGAGGCTGTGTTCAACCTCGCGCTGATCGGCATCCATCTGTCCCGTATCGGAGAGGAGTGGGTGCTCTGGACCTCAGGCGAGTTCGGCTTTGCTCGGCTCGACGACGGGTATGCCACCGGCTCGTCGATGTTGCCCCAGAAGAAGAACCCCGACATCGCGGAGCTGGCCCGCGGCAAGAGCGGTCGTCTGATCGGCAATCTGACTGGCTTGTTGGCCACGCTCAAGGGGCTGCCGATGGCGTACAACCGGGACCTGCAGGAAGACAAGGAGCCGCTGTTCGACTCGGTCGAGCAAGTCACGCTCGCGGTCGCCGCATTGACCGGCATGATTGCCACGGCAACATTCAACACCGACGCAATGGCAGCGGCCGCCGATGAGGAGACCATGGCCGCGACCGACCTCGCTGAGTTTCTCGTGCGTGACGGTATGCCGTTCCGAGAAGCGCACGCTGTCGTCGGTGCCCATGTGCAGGCTTGTCTCGCCGGCAAGGGTCGCTTGGCCGACCTCGTCGCAGCTGACCCGGTGCTCGGGCCAGACGCAGCAGCACTGGTCCGTCCGGGCGTGGGTGTTCAGATGCGGACCTCGCGTGGTGCTGCCGGGCCGGCGGCGCGAGACGAGCAGGTGGCGTCGTATCGCACCATGCTCGCCGATGAGATCACCGCAATCCGAGACCTCGCACCGCTCGACTGAGTGCCTGACCTGGCGCAACCGATCGAGCGAGCGTGGTTCGAGCGCGACGCGCCTGAGGTTGCTCCAGACCTGCTGGGGAAATGCCTGGTCGTCGATGTCGCCGGAATCATGTGCAGCGGTCGGATCATTGAGGTCGAGGCCTATATGCCCGATGATCCGGCGAGCCACACGTTCAACGGAGAAACGTCGCGCAACTCGGCGATGTTCGGCCCCGCCGGTCATCTCTACGTCTACCTCAGCTACGGCATCCACCAGTGCGCCAACGTCGTGACAGGTCCGATCGGGAGCGGACAAGCGGTCTTGATCCGTGCCGTCGAGCCCACCGAAGGTATTGACGCGATGCGTCGACGGCGTGTGGAACGCCCCGATGCCGACCTGGCCAATGGTCCGGGCAAGCTCTGCCAGGCGTTGGGCATTGGGGCACATCACGACGGAGCAGACCTGCTCGACGGACCCGTTGCCATTGTCGACGACGGACAACCACCGCCGCTCGTGCCCCGCAGCGGACCACGCGTTGGCATGACCAAGGGCATCGAAACTCCGTGGCGGTTCCGCGTACCCGCCGTCTCTTCGCCGCGACTTCATCGGCAGTAGCTTCTCGCTGATGAAGAGCTTCGCAGGCAAGATCGCAGTCGTCACGGGTGGCGGCACTGGCATGGGCCGAGAGCTGGTGGTCCAACTGGCTGCCGCTGGCGCCCACGTGTCGATGTGCGACCTCTCCGACGAGCGGATGCAGGAAACCGCGACGCTGGCTCGCGCCGCCGCGCCGGCTTCCGATATTCGGATCTCGACCCACGTCTGCGACGTAAGCGACGAGGCTGCGATGCTCGTCTTCCGTGATGCTGTGCTTGCGGCTCACGACACCGAGCACATCAACTTGTTGTTCAACAATGCGGGTCTGAGTGGTGGCGGAAGCGTGGTCACGGACACGCGAGAGAGCTGGGACCGGTGCTTCGATATTTGTTTCAACGGTGTGCGCTGGGGTGTTCTCGCGTTCTTGGACGCACTGACTGCCTCCGATGAGGGGCACATCGTCAATACCTCCAGCGTGAATGGCTTTTGGGCCTCGATCGGTCCTGACCGGCCGCACACGGCGTACTCCGCGGCAAAGTTCGCCGTGAAGGGCTTCACCGAAGCGTTGATCACCGACATGGCGGTCAACGCGCCACATGTACTGGTCTCGGTCGTGATGCCTGGGCACATCGGTACGTCGATTGTTCAGAATTCGATGAACTTCGGAGCCCGCGACCTGAACGACGAAGAACGTGAACTGATGGCGGTCGCTGATCAGATGTTCCACGACAACGCCCCAATGACCGCAGCCGAGGCGGCCATGGTCATCCTTGCCGACGTCCTCGCCGAACGCTGGCGGATTCTTGTCGGTGACGATGCCTACGCCCTCGACCGGGCAGTTCGAGCAGACCCCGAAGCGGCGTACGACAACTCGATGAACGAGATCCTGTTCGCCGAACTCAACGAGGCGCGCGAGCACCTTGAAGAGTTGTTCGACTGAGCAGCAAAGCGACTCGTCGGGTCACTGCCAATGCATCCAGAATCCGTGTGGATGGCACTGGGCGAGATGACACACGGTGCGGATGCCGTCACGCCAGGTGGTGAGGAGGAGTTGGGTTTGCCAGTTCTCGGCGATCTCGTCGGGCCACGGCAGCCCAGCGGTAAGAGCCGGGGCCTCGGCAGCGATCCACGACAGGTCGCCAGCGGCGCCGATGTGTTCGAGTTCGTCCATGAATGCGCCGCGATCACGGTCGTGCAGATAGTTGAGTACCCACGAGTTGGTGACCACCGGGTGACCGAGCGGGCGGACGCGCTCAACGGCCTCGGACATTTCAGCCACAAGGTCGCCATTCAAAATGCGGGGAGGGTCGATTCTGGCCAGTTCAATAGCGGCGCGGAGACGACGGAAACGTTCGGGTTGATCTGGCCAGACACAAGCCTCGAGCCAACGTGCCTGCCCGTCGTTGGTGACATCAATTGGACTCGCGTCGATACCGAGCCGTCCGGCGATCGTCGGGAGTATGGCGGGGATCGGCACGGCGCCGCGCGTGGAGGCAGTCAGGGTGACGGTCGAATCAGGGCCCACGGTCGATGCCGGTGACTCGTCGTCGGGCTCGTATCGATACGCGAACTGGTCAAGCAAGAGGTTCAACCCGCCGCTCGCACCGACATCAATCATCGTCACGGGCCCAACCTCTTGGGCAATCATGCCGAGCGGTGGCAGGAACAGCAGCGAACGGCCGACCTCATTCGTCTGGGTTGACCGGGTCGACACCAGCTGCTTGATCTCGTTGAGGTGGTCGCGGACGAACGCTGAGAGCGTCGGCATCAACTCGTCGTCATCTGGCAAGCGCGGCACAGATCGGAGGTTTGGATACCAGTCGGCGAGTGGGTGGGTCGGCTCTGCAATCAACAGCGAGTGAATGCTTGCGAAGAGAAGTACCGGAAGTCGTTGGGTCGGCGGGGCGTCAAGGAGTAACCGATGCAGGCCCGGATCCGCTGCGATGCCGGCCGAAAGAGCTGCGTAGAGCGGGGCACGCGGGAGCGAGGTGACCGCGGACTCAGCAAACCGTCGCTCGAGTTCCAATTCGTCACTCGGGTCGTCCATGCGGCGAGAGTAACCTTGATCCGGATATGACTCTCGTGAACGGCGACCTGATCGCAGACCTCGAAGCCCGCAACCTCATCCACGATTCGACTGACCGTAAATACTTGCGGGCCCAGGTCGCCGAGGGGCCGACCGGTGTCTACTACGGATGCGACCCGACGGCGGACAGTCTCCACGTGGGCAACCTCATCGGTTTGGTGGTGCTGCGTCGATTTCAAGATGCCGGCCACCGGGCGATCGCGTTAGCCGGTGGTGCCACCGGCATGGTCGGTGATCCAGGTGGACGATCCGAAGAGCGCAATCTGCTCGACGAGGAGACCTTGACGTACAACGTCGCCAAGATCAAGGAGCAACTAGGCCGCATCGTCGATCTGACCGATGAGCAGCGCGGCACGCTGGTCGACAATCGCGAATGGACGCAACCGATCACGATCCTCGAGTTTCTCCGTGATGTCGGTAAACACGTCACGGTCAATCAGATGCTGGCTCGCGAGAGCATCAAAGTCCGGATCAACTCCGAGCACGGCATCTCGTTCACCGAGTTCAGCTACATGCTGCTCCAGGCCAACGACTACCTGTGGCTCCACGACCATCTCGGGTGCACGATTCAGATCGGTGGTTCAGACCAGTGGGGCAACATCATTTCTGGCGTCGACCTCATTCGGCGCAAACGTCAGGCTCACGTGCATGCCTTCTCATGGCCGCTGCTCACCGCCGCTGACGGAACCAAGCTCGGGAAGACGACGGGCGCACGCGTGTGGCTGGATCCGGCCAAAACCAGCCCGTACCAGTTCCGCCAGCATTGGATGCAGACTGCAGACGACGATGTCGAGGCACAGCTCCTCACCTTCTCGCTTCGGCCGGTCGACGAGATTCGAGCCGTTGCCGGTCGCCACGCCGAGGCACCGCAGCTCCGCCTTGGTCAGAAGACGTTGGCCGACGACATGGTCACCCTCGTCCACGGAGCTGCAGCGGCAACTGCAGCGAACGAGGCGGCCGATCTGCTGTTCAGCAAGGATCCGACCGGTGCGTCCGAAGTCGCGTTTGAGACCCTCGCCGGCGAGATCCCGCACAGCCGGATGCGCGCCAGCGAACTGGATGACACCGTTGGGGTCTTGGTGGCCACGGACCTCGCACAATCCAATGGTGACGCGCGTCGCACGCTGGCCCAACATGCGTTCTATGCCAATGGGGTGCAGCTCGGTGAAAAAGACCAGATCAGTGACCAGAAACTGCTCCACGGGCGGTACCTGCTGCTGCGGAAGGGCAAGAAGTCTCACCACCTCGTCGAAATAGATCGTTAAGGCAGGTTGTGCCGGGTCCTCGTTGCGTATAGCTTAGTTTCTCGCTCCATGGAGGCGTTTGCTTCTTGAAGAGTGTGGCACCAACGCTAGGGCCTG
>ERZ891134.318-NODE-318-length-41859-cov-8.447469_pt1 | contig 41859 bp, 38 predicted proteins | sample MGYA00520888_ERZ891134 | MGnify/ENA primary metagenome ERZ891134 (study PRJEB32303, sample SAMEA104408692) | aquatic metagenome | biome: Brackish water; feature: Coastal; material: water | place: Baltic Sea | collected 2014-10-23 | depth 10 m ... | reverse complement strand
GCCGTCGCTCGACGAATCAGGCTCTTCTCCGCACAGGCGGGGGTGTTCCCACGCACTGTGGGCCGTAAGCAGCACGGCACAGTGAGTGAGGCGCCGTTGCCCGTGCAGTTAGTCCAGAAGGACCGGAAGAATTCGAACGATGAGCGGGCGTTGGCTTCTGCGACAGCGCTGCGACAGTAAACCGACGAAATCGACAGCAAATCGAGGAAGTGTGCGCACGACCAGAAAACGTCAATTCAAGTAGAAAACCCCTGCTTAGCGAGGCCAGACAGGGGCTTGGAGCGGATGACGGGAATCGAACCCGCGTTCTCAGCTTGGGAAGCTTCAGACTGCGGATTGTCGACAGGGCTGCGACCAGGTGAAACGCTCCGATTTCGGAGGTTCGCTGATCGAGCATGCAGCAATCGTGCAACTACTTCGGGATCGTGTTCGCCGAGCAGTCGCTCGACGCGCGCTCCGAGGTCGGCTGGATCGATTCTCGGGTCGATCGTTGGCGTTCGTGATCGGACGGCCTCGGCGGTGATGAGCTTCGCTCGCACCGGAGCTCGGCCCACTCGTCGAGGAGACGCTTCGCGGGCCCTCGGTCGTCGGCTCGGCGCTTGGTGCGGTTCGCCTGTGCCTGCGGAGCGTCGGAGCGGGCTCAACCGGTGAACGCGATGGCGACATGTTCTGCCGCGCCGTCGCGAGAGCAGACGCACGGCGACCGGCTGGCCGGACGTTGGCTGAATCCCTCACAACGAATCTGGTCGCCCGAGTTCTCGCCCGAACTATTGCCAGTAGAACTTGCATTAGTTGAGTTGCTCGGCGTATTCTCTCGTCGTGGAGACACACGAGCCCGTCAACGGTCGACACGCTCGTCGGCAACGCAGCCGCCAGGCGGTCACTGGGTGGTCGACGGCAACCTCGTCACCGGCCAGAACCAGAACGCCGCACCGATGGTCGCTCGCGAGCTCATGCAGATCCTGAGCACGGCCGACGCCGCGGAGGCGTCGTGATCGGATCCGTCCTCAAGGTCGTCGGCACGATGCTGACCGCGCCGATCCGGCGCCGCCGGTCCCCGGCCGACACGCCACCGGCCGGCCGCGAACACTACGAACCGACGCCGCTCGCCGCGTCCCTCGATGCGGCGACGCTCAAGGCGGCCGACATCCCGGTCGCCAAGACGCCTGCACAGGGTTGGAGCGGAAGTGACTGGCCGGCGCCGGTGCTCGCCGGCTGCGACGAGCCGCTCGTCGAGGGTGCTCCTGACCTGCGCGGGGTCTGGCGCGTCGAGAAGGGCCCTCTGAAGGGTCACGTCGAGCGGGTGGAGCAAGCGGGTGACCGAGTGGTGATCACCGCAGGTGGGGTCATCCACGACATGTTCGTGAACGGCACCCTCGAGGGCGGCGTGAACGACGTCGGTGAGGCGGGCGCGCAGGTCTCGGTTGCCGCCCGGTTCGAGGACGGCCGCCACAACCTGTATCCAGGCAACAAGCGCGTCGTGGCCGTGACGCGCTATCTCGACGGCGACGAGATGGTGTGGCGCTGGGGCCCATGGCGCAACCGCCTGCGGCGTCTCGACGCACCGACCGATGAGCGGAGTTGACGATGGAGTTTCAAGACCTCATGTTCGAGCGGCGGAGCATCCGCGGCTACAAGCCCGATCCGGTCCCGCGCGAACTGCTCGACGAGATCATCGAGGTGGCCGCGCAGAGCCCGTCGTCGATGAACACCCAGCCGTGGCACGTCCACGTGGTGACGGGTGACGTGCTCGACCGGATCCGGAAGGGCAACACCGAGCGGATGATCGCCACGGGCAAACCCGATCGCGAGATCAAGGGCCACGGCCGTTACGAAGGTGATCATCGCGAGCGCCAGAAGCGGGTTGCCGCTCAACTCTTCGAAGCGGCGGGAATCGGTTGGGATGACAAAGCGCAGCGTCAGGACTGGACGATGCGTGGGTTCCGTCAGTTCGATGCGCCGGTGTCGGTGATCGGATGCATCGACCGGGCGGTGGAGGACATGACCGAGTCGTACTTCGATCTCGGTCAGTTCGTCCACGCGATGGTGCTCGCTGCGTGGGACCGAGGTGTCGGCGCGGTGATCAACGGCCAGGGGATCATGCAGTCGTCGGTGGTACGCGCCGAGGCGCAGATCCCCGACGATCAGCTGATCGTGATCACGGTGGCGATGGGCTTCCCGTTGGACGACTTCGCCGCGAACGACGTCGATTCGGAGCGTCGCGCCGTCAGCGAGATCGCGACCTACCGCGGCTTCTGAACACGAACCCGAAGAGCCCGACGGCGGTCGATCAACGCTGTGCCACCAGAGCAGGGTCGGACGGTGGTCACGAGTTCGAGGCGTCCCGTGATCGACGTTTGCGGCGGAACGCTTCGAAGCGGCCGACGAACTCGGCGGTCTGCTCGGGGGACCACGCGACGCCGGGCCACCCGGCGAGCGTGCGGCAGCGCTCGCCGTGTGCGGCCCACTCTGGTGTGAGTTCTCCGGTGAAGCCGAGTCGCTGGAGCCCGACCATCCGAACGTGGATCGGCATCGCGACCGCCTCGGCCAGGCTGGGAGCTGTGCCGGCGAGCCATCCGGTGCCGGCGGTCCATCGACCCATTTCGGCGAGTGCGTCGGCCAGTGCATCGCTCGCTTGTGCGATCGCGTCGGGTTCGACGCCGTAGTAGACGTCGATCATCGGCCGGAATGCATGGCGGTCGATCCATGCCATCCGTTCGCGCACGAGTGCCCGGTCGGCCGCATCGGTGGAGAGGAGCGCTGGCGCCTCAACACGTTCTTCCAGCCACTCGAGAACGGGGATCGAGTCGGCGAGGTAGTCGTCGCCAACTCGAACCATCGGGATCTCGAGGCGCGGGCTGTGCTTGACGAACTCGTCGGGCAGCACGAAGTCGGGGCCGCGCACCGCGGATGGTGGAAGGTCGACGAGGTCGTGATGAACGCCGCGTTGATGCAGCGCGAACTCAACGCGGGTCGCGAACGGGCAGATCCAATGCCCGTAGAGCGCGACGTCGGAGCTGTCCTCACTCATCGCGTGCTCACGCGAACAACTGCTCGCAACCCGTTCCATCGAGCACGGCATCGACGCGGGCCCGGTCGCCGTCGGTGAGGTCGGCGTACGCCTCGCGCAGCCACTTCAGGCACTTGCCCTGATAGCCGAACGGTGCCTGGCGATACTCGCGGCTCTGTCCGTCGAGCCCGACGATGTCACACACGACCTCGTCAGCACCGGACTGCAACGCTTGCGCATTCGCGACGAGGAACGGTGCATAGGTCCGACCGCACTCGGCGAGGAGATCGCCAGTTGCGGGATCGAGGTCGTCGATCGACGTCCACCCCTGGTCGCCCTCGACGGGCAGCCACGAAAGATCGTCCACGCGCTCGACCCAGTTCACGACCTTCGGGGCGATGTCGACCGCCACGGCCATCGACGTGGGGTCCCAACGCACGAGTTGCGTGAGTTGTCCGTACAGACCGAAGTCACCGCGCCCGGGCCGGTCACCGAGCATGAAGTCGCCGCGTGCGAATCGGGCCTGCATGATGCTGAGCACCTGCCGATACGAGTCCTCGATCAGAGGCGTGTTCCATTCGGTCGACCCGACGAGCGCACGCCGGCCGATCTGGCGTCGCATGATGAAGTCAGCGCGTTGCTGTGCCTGATCCGAGTCGAGTTGGAGATCGCCGCTCAGTGGGAGCAGCTTTCCGGCCTTGGCGATATCGGCGTCATAGGTCCAGCGGTAGTGATACATCATCTTGGTGACCCACTCGTCGCCGAAGTCCTCGATCAGCGCGTCGATGAACGCGAGCGCCGGGTCCGCCGGCACGACGCTGCGGCCGGTGTGTTCGGCTTCGAGCCGCATGATCTGCGGTGACGAGTCGACGGTGATGTCGCCGTAGCCGTCGCCTGCCGGGTTCGAGTATGCGATGACCGGGATGATCGGCACCGGCGGAGCGGGCAGGTCGTCCCATTTGGAATCGCGAAGCATCCACCTGAACGGAATCTGCCGGTAGCGCAACACGCCGCGCATCTTGAGTGTGTAGGGCGAGCCGTACTGGCCCGCCAGGACGATGGGTGGTGTGCTGTTCATGAGAGTGGATCCTCGTGAATCGCGACGACGTACCCGATATCGGGTGTGGCGTTTCCTTCCAGGAGTGAGCGGTACGCCGACTCGACACCGTCGGCCCCGTTTCGGTGTTCGACGGTGAGCCACCGGTCGGTGTTGTCGAGCAGGCGGTGGAACGACCGGGCGATGCGGGCGTCGAGTTCGCTCTGGCCCCAGTCGCCAGCGCGCTTCGCCGACTGGCCCGGTGCAAAGAAGAACTCGGGTGTCGGCCCGGGCAGCGCGCCGCCGTTCTGTCCGCCAGCGTCCTGCCAGTGCGTGGCGCCGACGGTCAGCGACACCTTGAGCGCGTCGTCGAAGTGCGTATGGACCGCACTTCGGACCGACGCGCTGCCGGCCATGTCGACCAGCGCAGATGGGACCGTTGCATCGAGCTGATCGACCTCGTCGTAGGTGATCACCTCGTCGTACAGACCGAGGCCCTCGACGAAGCTCCGGTTGCGTGCCGACGTGAGGCCGATGCTGCGATGACCGTCGCGTTGGGCGAGGCACTGCGCAAGACAGATCGACGTTTTCGATGAGGCGCTCGTGACGAGCGTTTGTGATGCGCCCAGGAAGTTGTTTTCGGCGAGGTAGTCGTCGATGAGAAACGACGTCATGAACACACCCCACAGCAGGAGGTACTCGTCGGCCTGCTCCGGGCGGAACATCACATCGGTCGTGACATCGCGAAAGTCGGTGTAGGTCGCAGCGTGTTCGGCGCGGTGGGGGCTGACGTCGCGGAACGCTCCGGCATTCGGAGCGGCGTCGATGACGACGTCGGGCGCCATCGGGTAGAAGCCGAAGTACCGGCCGCCGACGGCGATGTCGGGGTGCGCCGACTCGGCGACCGACCCGAGGCCCATCGCAGGGATGCGACCCCAGCGCGCGCCATCGTCGCTGTTGGTTGCGTTCTCGGCGGTGGGGAAGAAGCCCCAGTAGTCGAGCATGTCGCCGGCGACGGCGTACGTGATGTTGTTGGTCGTCAGCGCGAATCGCTCGACGGCCAGCCGGATTTGCCCCGGTCGCAGCTCGTGTGTATTCATGTTGGCGGCGGTCTTCGCCACCCGAGTGTCATGAAAGTCGTCGCGGTTGACCTCGAACTGCATGTCGCCGACAGTAGCTCCCCGTCGCTATCAATTGCCAGTTGAACACGCACTAGACTACGGTGAGGCGATGCCCCGATATGGACAGCTCAACGAGCCGTACGTCGCTTCATGGTTTGCCCGCGATGAGCCCGGCGGCCCGATGTGGGCGCTGAACTTGATGAAGTACCGCGAACGGGCCGAGTATGCCGATGGCCGCGAGTCGTCGATCAGCGGCATGGAAGCTGACGACGAGTATGCGCCGCACGAACATCTCCGCAAGGTTGGTTCGCGCCTCATCATGATGGCGCCGGTGGTGCATCAGTTGGTTGGTGACGAACATGTGTGGGATCGCATCGCGATCGCCCAGTATCGCGACCGCGTGGCCATGATCGAGATGTCGTCGAACGCCGACTTCCAGAAGGACGAAGACCACAAGGAGGCGGGCATGGACTTCACCATCGTCATGGCCACCTTCCCGGTCGGCGGTGACCCGGTACCGCCACAGGAGTCCGGTGCCGATGGCGATCGGCTCATGCTGTTGCAGGTGGTCGGCGAGGCAGCCGCACCAGACATCGCCGCCGATGTCGAGTCGACTCGGATTGGTCGCTTCGCGATCGAGGACCGCATCCTCGGCGATGATCGCACCTTCGCCGAGGCCCGCTACGACCTCATCTCCCGATCGGTCGCAGATGAGCTTGCTGCACGTGGCGCAACGCACAGCGACACCGACTACGTCGTCATCGCCGACCCGAAGCTCGACGACATCGCACGTTCGCTGACCGACACCAGCCAGGTCCTGTTCTGATGGAGATCCTGCGCACGTCCGAAGCCGACGCCGCTGAGATCCTGAGCGGCGTCGCTGACTATCCCACTGGCAGCCGCTTCGTCACCATCGCCGCCGGCGACGATGCCGGTCAGGATCTCCGAGTCCATCTCGTCGATGCGGGCGACGCCGACGCGCCGGTTGTCGTGTTCTTGCACGGCAACCCGTCGTGGTCGTACATCTGGCGTCACCAGATCGCTGCTGCTGTCGCCGCTGGCTATCGGGTCATCGCTCCCGACCTGATCGGCATGGGCCTGTCCGACAAGCCGACCGAGATGACCGACTACACCGTCGTTCGACATGTCGAGTGGATGCGTGCCCTGCTCGTCGACGAACTCGGTCTGTCGGGCGTCACGTTCGTGCTGCACGACTGGGGCGGCATCATCGGCATGCGCCTCGCCGCTGAGAACCCCGGCTTGGTCGAGCGGATGGTGATCTCCAACACCGGCTTGCCGTGGCGCGATCCGGCCGAGCCGCTCCCCGACGTGGTCGAGGCGTCGGGTCCGTTCGCCGACTTCCAGGAGTTCGCGCGGACGACGCCCGAGTGGCAGCCGTGGACGTTGTTGCCGATGGTCATGGTGACCGAACCGAGCAGTGATGCGGTTCACGGCTATCAGGCGCCGTACCCGGACCCGTCGCTCACCATCGGCAGCCGGGCGTTCACACAGCTCCTGCCGACCCGGCCCGACAACCCGATGTACCCGGCGTGTAACGCCGCATGGGAGGTGTTCGACGTGTGGACGAAGCCGGTACTGACCATCTTCAGCGACCAGGACGCGGTCGCCCCCGATGGGTGGAAGCCGATCGTTGCCCGGATCCCCGGAGCGAGCGATCAGCCGCATGTGATCCTCGGAGGCGGCGGGCACTTCGTGCAGGAAGACATCGGCGAGGCCTACACCGATGCGCTGATGGCGTGGCTCGGAGTTGCGTCGTGACGGGGGAACTCGACCCTCGTCTCGGCAACCCGGAGTGGCGCGACAACTGGACGGTCGGTTCGGGTCTGCGGATGGAAGTCATCGACCAGCTCAGTCAGGTCTGGCTCTGCCAAGAGCCGGTCACGGTGGAGCAGGCTCACGGACTGGCACTTCCCGACGGCGCGTCGCTCTTTGGCCCCGGCCAAGCCGTCGCCGATCTCGCGTACTTCAGACGATCACCAGGCGCGACAGACGATGGCCGCCTCGACACGCTGGAGATCGATGGCCTGCGGTTCTCGTTCGTGGGGCGGCCTGTCGCTGTCGAGCGTGTCGAGGACGTCACCGTGATGTCGATCGACAAGCACCACACGATGCTCTACGCCGCTGGACGCGCGATCGAGGTACTCGACTTCGGCGACGGGACCGTCGCCACGCCGGCATGGATCGGGAGCGAACCCATTGGTGACGTCGATCTACCCAACGGCTGGGCGGTGCGCACCGTCGAGCTCGACGCTGACCTCATCGCGGTCGTTCCGAACCCGGCCACCGTCGTGATGATCAACGGGTTCGGATTCCACGGCCCACTCCCTATCGCACAACTCGAAGAGGTCAGCACATGAGCAACACATATACGCTCTACGGGGCGCCCGTGTCGTTGTACACGGGCAAGGCCCGGTCGTATCTGCGCACCCAGGGCATCCCGTTCGTCGAGATGTCGCCGGGCAGCGATCGCTACCTCAACGAGATCGTTCCGACCGTCGGCCGCTGGATCATCCCGTGCATGGAGACCCCCGACGGCACGATCATTCAAGACGGTGCCGACATCATCGACCACTTCGAGCGCGGCCCGGGCCAATCGCTGCGCAGGTACAACGCGTATCCGACGTCGCCGCTGCTGCTCGCGGTCGCCCACGTCTTCGAACTGTTCGGCGGCGAGGGACTGCTGCGTCCGGCAATGCACTACCGATGGAACTTCGACGAGCAGAACCTCTCGTTCCTGACCTCGGAGTTCGCGATCCTCATGCCGCAGGGACTCACCGCCGAGCAGGCCGAACAGGGCTTTCTCCACAACAGTGGCCGGATGCGCAAGGCGGCCACCGTGTTCGGGGTGACTCCTGAATCGCAACCGTTGATCGAGACGGCCTTCCACGAATGGCTCGATCTGTTCGAAGCGCACCTCGTCGATCATCCGTATCTGCTCGGCAACCGACCGACCATCGGCGACTACGGCCTGATCGCTGCCATGTGGGCACACCTCTACCGTGATCCGGCGCCGACCATGTTGATCAAACAGCGGGCGCCGCGTGTTGGCCGCTGGGTCGAGCGGATGACGAGTGTCGAGCCGTACCGACACGAGTTCATAGGTAGCGATGACGATCTGATCGCGGGCGACGAACTGCCCGCCACTCTGGTGGCGATGTTGCGCTATGTGTCGGAGGAGTACCTTCCCGAGATCTCGGCCCATGTTGACGCCGCGAACGAGTGGCTGGCAGAACACCCCGAGATCGAGGCGGGCACGAACGGGCTCGACGACCCGGCGACACGAGGTCTGACCGGAGGAAGAGGTCTCATCGCTGGTGGCTCGGCGACGTTCCCGTGGCGCGGCATCGAACTGACCACGAGCGTGATGCCGTACCGGTTCTGGCTGATGCAACGACTCCATGACGACCTGGCTGTTGCGTCCGCTGATGATGTCACCAACGTGCGCGCCATGTTCGCCGAGGCCGGACTCGACTCTCTGTTGAACCTGCGAACCCTTCGCCGGGTCGAGCGGGCCGGCCATCTCGAGGTCTGGGGTCCGCTTCTCTGACAGGGCTCGAGGCGGCGTTGACAGGATCGGCGGGTTGGTACAGTCCGACAACGATGACCGAGACGGCGACCACTCAGCAGTCTGGCGAGACGCCGATCGACGGGCGCGTCGCTCGGCGTCAACGCAACCTCGATGCCGTGTTCGACGTCGTGCTCGAGATGTTCGCCGAGGACATGATGTTCCCGTCGATCGAGCAGGCCTCGAAGCGATCCGGGCTCTCGCTGCGATCGCTGTACCGCTACTTCGCTGATCCTGGCGAGTTGGTCGAGGCAGCGATCAAGCGCAGCCAGGCTCAAGCCGCCGAATTGACGCACCTTGCCCAGATCGGTCAGGGTCCGTTCGCGGAACGACTCGACGACTTCGTCTCGATGCGGCTTCGGCTCTACGAGACCAGTGGGCCGATGTTCCGCGCGACGATCCACAATGCAGCGAACCATCCCCGTGTACGTGATGAGCTGCACGAGAACCGCCGGCTCCTGCGCGAGCAGTTCGAGCTCCAGTTCGGTCCCGAACTGTCGGCACTTCCGGCGCGAGCACGATCGGCGGCCGTCGAAGCCGGAAACGTGCTCACGCAGATCGACGCACTCGACCTCCTGCGTCGGGTTCGCAACCTCACGATGGCTGAGACCGACGCAGTGCTCCGCGATGCGCTGACAGCTCTGCTGGCTCCCTCATCCTGACCGCCGGACGTGTCGCACGGCGCGGCCCGATGACTGATTGTGCGTCCAAAACTGGCACTATTGCGTGCACGGCTATGGATGAGACCATCAACGCGAAAGAGGCACGATGACCGACGACACGACCAACGCACCGTTGCCCGAGGTGAGCACACCTCTCAACGGTGATGCGCAGATGCGCGCCTATGGAGCGTCTGACGACGTGCCCGAGTTCGACGATCCGGCGTTCACGCCGCTCAGCAGGCCACTCTCCGAAGCACGTGTCGCCATCGTGACGTCAGCGGCGTTGCACCGGTTCGATCAGGAGGGGTTCTCGCCGTCCGACACGGGGTTCCGCACGTTGGACCGAGCCGATCGCAATATCATCATGGGCCACTGGAGCCCCAACTTCGACCACACCGGCTTTCAGCTCGATCACAACGTGGTATATCCGATCGATCGTCTCGAGGAGCTTGCTGCTGACGGCGTGATCGGCGACGTTGCTCCGCAGCACTTTGCGTTCGCCGGCAACCAGCCCGCGACCGTGAGCGAACTCCGACTCGATTCGGGTCCGGCTTGCGCGAAGTTGATGCTCGCCGCCGGTGTCGACGTGGTCGTGCTGACGCCCGTTTGACCGCAGTGCACGCGCACCGTGAGTGCGCTCGCCCACGTGTTCGAAGCCGCCGGATTGTCGACGGTTGTCTTGGCGTCGATGAAAGAAGTCGCAGAACGAATCAATCCGCCCCGCACCCTGTATTGCGAGTTTCCGTTGGGCCGGCCGCTCGGCCGCCCAGATGACGTCGAGCTGCAACGCGACGTGCTGCTCCGGGCGTTCGGGTTGCTCGAAGCGTCAGGCTCGGTGCTGGAGACGTACCCGCTCGTGATCGAATCCGACGAACAGCCGTTGTCGTGCTCGATCCCGCCGCGGTTCGACGCCAGCCTGCCGCCGGCGATTGACGAGGCCCAGGGGTTGCGTGCTGCCTACGACAGGTCGCTGGAGCGTCGCGGGAAGACCAACGTCGGTCGCGCGATCGACGCCGACACGGTCGTCGATGCACTCCGCGTGCTCGACACATGGGCGTCGGGCGAACCGTGGACCGAACATGCGCTACCTGGCAAGTTGACGATCGCGGTCTGTCACGACATCCGCGCGTACTACACCGAAGCCGCACTCGAACTCGCCAACGGTCCGACGCCAGGCGGTCGATCGGTCGAAGCGTGGTTCCACGACGAAACCGAAGCCGGCAAAACGATCCTCGCCGCCCGGGCCGAACTCAAGCGCCAGGACGCGCCGTTCCCGTTCTGGTTCTACATGACCCCCGGCCACCGTTGATCCCGCCGCGGGCTGCTCGCGCTCCTCACCCTGACGCCACATAGCGACGTCACGGACGGAGGAGCAGCTTGCCGTGGTTCCGGCCGGTGAACAGCATGCGCAAGGCTTCGGGAAATCGCTCGATGCCGTCGACGATGTGCTCGCGATGTCGCAGCGATCCGTCGGCTACCCACCCTGACAAGTCCGCGAAGGCTTCGGGGATCCGATGGAAGTAGTCCTTCATCGTGAACCCCTGCATCGATGAGCTCGTCGTCACCAGCTTCATGTACCCCGCCGGGCCGGCAGCGCCCGCCATGTCGTCGTAGCCCGAGATGCCACCGCACAGCACGATCCGAGCGTGGTCGTTGATGCGCTGCAACACGGCTTCGAGGATCTCGCCGCCGACGTTGTCGAAGTACACGTCGATGCCGTTCGGAGTTGCTGCGGCGAGTTCGTCGGCGATCGATCGCTCGGTCGACTTGTAGTCGACTGCCGCGTCGAGGCCCAGATCGTCGACCAGGTACGCACACTTGTCGGGGCCGCCGGCGATGCCGACGACTCGCGCGCCGCAGCGCTTGGCGACCTGTGCAGCGACACTGCCGACGGCGCCGGAGGCGGCGGACACCACGACGGTGTGGCTGGCCTCCGGTCGCCCGATGTCGAGCATGCCGAAGTAGCCGGTGAAGCCGGTCATGCCGAGCACGCCGAGGTGCAGTTCCATCGGGGCGACCGAGACGTCGCACGGCCGGACCGCTCGGGCGTCGACGACGGCGGTGGTCTGCACGCCGAGAAACCCGGTCACCACATCGCCAACCTGGAACCGGTCGCTGGCGGTGCGGGTCACCGGCCCGATGCTGAACGACCGCATCACATCGCCGGGTTCGATCGGTGGCATGTAGCTCCGCATCGGAGTGATCCATCCCTTCATCCCAGGGTCGATGGAGATCAGCTGAACGTCGACCTCGACCTGGCCGTCGACCAGCTCAGGCGTCGGGTCGTGGGTGATGTTCCACGCGTCGTCACCTGGGATTCCGGTGGGGTAGTGGTCGAGGCGGATCTGCGTCGGCGTCGAATCGCTCATCCACCGAGAGTAGGTTATGCTTGTTCAACTGGCATAACCGACGATGGCAGCGTGAGGAGACACGATGGACGAGACGCCGATGACCGAGCAGGGAAGCCTTGATCTCGTGCAGGACTCTCTGCTGCGTCGCATGCGAACGATGCACGGTCTCTACTACCAGGCCGTCGGCTCGATGGAACTCGAACACGTCAATCACTTCGAGCGCGCCGGCGTGTTGCCCATCGCGTTCTCGTTGTTCCACTACACGAACATGCACGACGGCGCGTTCATGATGCTCAGCGGTCAGCTGCCGATTTGGAACGAGGACTGGCAGGCGCGGGTGCAGATGGCGATCGACGATGCTGGCAAAGAGCGCCCGGTGTCCGACATGATCCACCAGCGCATCGGCGACTACGACGCGTTCAAGGAGTACCAGCGAACGGTGTTCGACCGGACCGAAGCACACATCGCCGCGATGGATCCGACCGACTTCCAGCGGGTGCTCGTCGCGCCACCGTACCCGCCCCAGATCGCGAGTACGTACAGCGCGATGTGTGCAGGACCGGCGGGCATCACCGTGCTCGACGGCTACGAGTGCTGGCTGTACCAGCACGGGCTGCGTCACATGGGTGAGATCGAACTCGCGCGTGGCCTCGTCGGCTTGGAGGGGATGACCTCATGAGTGGGGCTGCCCTGACCGACGCCGAGCGCCAGGTGTCGCAGCGTCTCTCCCAGGGCTTCGCGTGGCCGACCGTCCTGCTGCTCGTGGCGCTGATCGCGATCGAGGTCGCGGTGATCGCGGCATGGGCGGGCGGGGCGATGCCGCTGCTGCTCGGGATGTTCATCAACAGCCTCGCGGGCTACGGGCTGTACACGGTGGTCCACGACTCGGTGCACAAGTCCGTGAGCAACCGCGATCCGAAGTTTGCGCGATGGGACACGATCTGCGGCAACATCGCCGCACAGCTGATCCTGCTGAACTTTGCCGGCCACCGTTCGAGCCACCTCCGCCATCACGCACACACCAACACCGACCGGGACCCCGACCTCGGGGCCAAGGGGCCGCTGGCGGCTTTGCCGATCAAGTGGCTCATCAGCAACGTGGTCTTGTTGCTCGTCGCCCTGCCGGGTGGGGTGCATCTCGCAAACAGCCTCATGCGCCGACTCGGGGCGAGCAAAGCGAGCGAGGGCGGCGATGACAGTCTGCTTGCCGCGCAGCGCTGGGCTGTGCGCGTGGGCGTTCTGGCCGTGTTGATCTCGATCCCGCTCGGCGTGGTCGTTCCCGTCGTGGTCTTGTGGATCATCCCGGCCCGCCTCACGTTCCTGTATCTGGCGATCTTCTTCGCGTGGTTGCCGCACTTCCCGTACGAGCACACCGACCGGTTCCGCAACACCCGCATCACGCTCTTTCCGGGTTCGACGTGGGTGCTGCTCCAGCAGGATCGGCATCTCATCCATCATCTGTACCCGTCGATCCCGTGGTACCGGTACCGGGCGGCTCATCGAGAACTCGCCTCGTTGCTCCGCGAGCGCGGTGCCGTAGTGGCGGGTCCCTCGAGTGATCCACGCGTACGGGTCCAACTCCGCTGAGCTGCTGCGCGTGACCGTCGGAGCCGGTTGGCTCATCGGCGACCTAGGCTCGTCCTCGTGGCCGACGCCGGCGAGAAGTTGCTCGAAGTGACCCAGCAGCTGCTGGCGCTCCATCCGCCGTCCGCGCTCTCGGGCCGTCGGATCGCCGACGTCGCAGATGTCAACTACGGGCGTGTTCACCGACACTTCGGCTCGAAGTCGGCTTTGATCGATCGCGCTGTGCAGCGGCTCGGCGAGCGCTTCACCGACGACGCGTTCCCGCCCGGCGCCCTGGTGCCCACGCCGGGAGTCTTGTCCCGGCACCCGTCGTTCGCGCGTGCCGTGGCTCACCTCACCGTCGACGACTCGCTCGGCGCGGCTGCGCCCCTCCGCCTGCTCATCGAGCGATACCGTGATGGGCTCGCCGCGATGCGACCGGACCTGCCCGCCGACGAGCGTGATGTGATCGTCGCGCTGTCGGTCTCGATGCAATGGGCGGTTGTCGTCCACCGCCGACACCTCGACCGTGTCGCCTCGCTCGCAGGAGGCTCGGTCGACGTCGATCGTGATCTCGTCCTGCTCGTCGAACAGATGCACGGTGGATTCGGCTCGTTCTCAGAGACCCCGCGCCCGCGTCAGCGGCGAGCGGAGAGACCAGCTGGCAGTGTGGGGAGGGCCGACAGTGTGGAACGAAAGCTCGTCAACGCCGCGGCCGAACTGCTCGCCACCCGGGCGCCGTCATCGGTCACCGGCCGTGAGCTCGCGCGCCGCGCAAGTGTGAACTACGGGCGAATCCACAGTGCGTTCGGTACGACGGCCAATGTGTTCGAGGCGGCGATCGACATGCAGGCGGCCGAGATGCTTTCCGACTTCGGTGCCGACCGCCTCCCCGGCTTCTTCTCGATGAAGGAACGTCCTGGGTTCGTACGATTCCTCACCCGCATCGCACTCGCGGACGGCCACTCGAGCGAGCGCGAGTTCTATCCGTTCCTCAGCCGCCTCTTCGCGCAGCACGAAACTCGCCAGGGCCAGATCGGAGTGCAGACGCGCCATCGGTATGCGCTGTCGATCATGACGCAGGCGTCGTGGGCGCTGTTCGAGGAGTGCTTCGGTCACGCGCTCGGACGCCCGGTCGATGAGCTGGAACCGCAGGCCGCTGGCTACTTGACGGCGCTCGTTCGCAACGCCTGAATCCCGTCGATCGGACCTCTCGCGCCGTGCTTCTCCGCGCCCGGTGGATCGCGAAATCTCGCCGTTGCAAAGTAGTGCCAGTTCAACTATCGTCTCATGGAGCCAGTTGGCTCACAGCTGGCAGAGGTGATCGGGGGTCGATCGCCGATCTATCGAGGGGGACCCATGACAGGGACACACACACGACGCATCGTGGCAGCACTGACCGCGCTCTCGTTGGTCGCAGCCGCGTGTGGCGGCAGTGACGGCGACGGGGCAACGTCGGACTCCACGGCCACCGAGGCGAGCACCGCCGAGTCGACACCGGAGGCCACCGACGCCGCCGAGATCGTGGTCGAGGCCGAAGAGCAGCCTGTTTCCACGGAGGCCGAGCCCGACGAGGAGGTGTCGGGTGAACCCGCAACCACGGAGGCGCCTCCCGCCGACGAAGAGGTTGCTGCGCCCGCCGGGGAGCTGCGGGTCGCGTCGTTCGGCCCGGTCACGTCGTACAACCCGGCAGCGGTCAACTCCGCCCAGTTCGGCTACCTCATCCCGGTGTACGACACGCTGACCCGCCAGAACGCCGACCTCCAGGTCGTGCCGGGTCTCGCCACCGCGTGGACGCGTCCCGAGCCGAACATCTGGGAGTTCACGGTTCGAGACGATGTCGTGTTCCACGACGGCGCCGCCTTCGACGCCCAGGTCGCGGTCGACAACATCGACTACCACGCCACCTTCGAAGGGAACCCGAACGCCGGAACGTGGGCCACGTTCGTGGAGGCACGGGTGGTCGACGACGTCACGTTCCAGGTGGAGTTCGCGCAGCCGGTGCCGCAATTCCCCCTGTCGATGTCGTTGATCCAGGGAATGATGCTCAGCCCGAACGCGCTCGATGGCGCCGATCTCACCCGCAGCCCGCAAGGGTCAGGGCCCTGGGTGCACTCCGACGCCGACAGTCAGGCCGGCGTGACCGAGGTGTTCACACTCAACGAGAACTACTGGAACCCCGCCGACCAGGGCGTTGAGCGCATCTCGATCACGAGCTTCCCCGACAACAATGCCCGCCTCAACGCATTGATCACGGGCGAAGTCGACGTGTCCACCACGATCGCAGATGCCCAGATCGACGCCGGACTCGACGCCGGCGCGGAACTCGTGGCGGTACCGAACTTCTTCCCCCACATCCTCATCACCGACCGCGGTGGCGAACTCAATCCGGCGTTGGGAGACGTACGAGTGCGCCAGGCGATCGCCCTGTCGGTCGATCGTGCTGCGTACAGCGACGCCATCCACGCAGGTCGATCGGACACGAGCGGCGGCATCTACCCCTCCAACTTCTCGCAGTTCTACTGGCCAGACTTCGACGACAAGAACAGCTACGACCCCGAGCGTGCGCGCGAATTGTTGGCCGAAGCGGGTTACCCCGACGGTGTCACGATCACGATGCCGATCATGCCCGCCATCACGCCGCCGGTCGAGCTGATCGTGCAGATGCTCGGTGCGTCGGGGATCACCGTCGAACTCGAGCAGATCAACAACGGTGAACTCGGACCGCGCGTGCTCTCCAAGGAGTTCGGGATCACGTGGCTCCGCGCCCTGCTCGATCACCCAGCGGGCAACCTGCCGGCATTGGCGATCCGGCCGTGGGACACGTTCGAGCTCGGCGACCTGGCCGAAGTTGACGATTTCGTCGCTGAAGCGGCTGTCGCCGACGACGTCGAGGTGGCTCGCGAGCTGTACGCCGAAGCAGCGGAGCTGATGCTCGACTCGGGAGCGATCATTCCGCTCGGCCACGCGACGCAGAACGCGATGGTCGCTGCCAACGTGGACGGCGCGGTGATGGGCCTCGGCATGCAGGACCCGTACCCCCACGGCGTCCGTGTCGAGAGCTGATCACCGGCCTGACGGGCGGCGCTTCGCGACACAGTCGAAGCGCCGCCGTGTCTGGCCACGATCGATGAGATACCCATGCTGCGACTACTGATCGGGCGGCTTCTGGCGGCGATCCCGCTGATGTTCCTCGTGGCCACGCTGGTGTTCTTCTTGGCACAGGCCAACTCGGTCGATCCCGCCGGCTCGATCCTCGGCCTCGACGCCTCCGGGGAGGCCGTCGAAGCCAAGCGCGCAGAACTCGGCGTCGACCGACCCCTGCTGACGCAATACGGCGACTGGCTCAGCAACGCGGTCCGCGGTGACCTCGGCACGAACTGGTTCAACGGCGAAGAGGTCACCACCGAGTTGAAGGATCGGATCCCCGTGACCATCGCCCTCGCGTTCGGTGGTCTGCTGATCGCTGTGGTCGTCGGCTGTTCGTTCGGTGTCGTCGCCGGACTCAAGGCGGGCCGATGGCAGGACCGCATCATCACGGTGGCGTCGTCGCTCGGCATCGCGATGCCGAACTTCTGGATCGCGCTGGTGCTGGCGTACTACTTCGCCGTGAAGCTCGGCTGGTTCCCGGCCGTGTGGCCTCCCGGTGGACCAGAAGGACCGCTTGAGTGGATCGAGGCATTGGTGCTGCCGAGCGTTGCGTTGGGCGTCGCCGCGTCGGCGGCCATTGCCCGCCAGACGCGCTCCGCAATGATCGGTGTGTTGCAACGCGACTACATCCGCACCGCGCTGGCCAAGGGTTTGCCGGTTCGGCGAGTCGTGTCGCGTCACGCGATCCGCAACGCCAGCATCCCGGTCGTCACGCTGATCGGGTTCCAGGTGTCGGCGTTGCTCGGCGGCTCGTTGTTCGTCGAATTGATCTTCAACATCCCCGGCCTCGGCAGCTACGGGGTCGACGCGATCTTCCGCGGCAACGTCCCGGCGCTGCTGGGGTTCGTGATGGTGATCGCGCTGGTCGTGGTGCTGGTCAATATCGCGCTCGACCTCAGCTACGCCTGGCTCAACCCGAAGGTGCGTGGCTGACGTGGCGATGTCGACGCGCCAGCGCGTGCAGTCGCGGCTGCTGCAGAACAAGTTGGCGATGGCGGGCGCCGTCTATCTCGTCGTCATCGTCCTGGTCGCGGTGTTCGCCCCGCTCCTCGCTCCACACGACGAAGTGCTTGCGACGCGCTTTCAAGACATCCTCTTCGAGCCGTCGGGCGAATATTGGCTGGGTACCGATCAGGTCGGGCGCGACATCGCCAGCCGGTTGATGTTCGGCGCTCGGTACGCGTTGTTTGCCGGTGTCGAGGCGGTGTCAGTTGCATTGATCATCGGGATTCCGCTCGGACTCACCATCGGGTACTTCCGGGGTTGGGTCGACCGGATCGTGATGCGAGCCGTGGAAGCAGTGGCGGCCGTGCCGGCGATCGTGATGGCGATGGCGATCATTGCGGGCCTCGGCACCGGGCTCACGAAAGCGATGTTGGCCGTCGGCTTGGTCTACTCGATGATCATCGCCCGACTCACTCGCGCCGAAGTGTTCGCGGCGCGTGAGGAGTTGTATGTCGACGGCGCGATCGCATCCGGTGCGTCCAACCGTCGGGTGATGTTCCGCCATGTTCTCCCCAACGTCGCTCCGGCGTTGATCGTGCAGACCACCCTGCTGTTCGCATCAGCGGTGCTCGCCGAGGCTGGCTTGAGTTTTCTCGGTATCGGTGCCAGCTCCAACCAAGCGAGCTGGGGCCGGATGCTGCGTGACGCGCAGACCAGCATCGATCGAACCATCTGGCCCGCGATCCCGCCCGGGATCATGGTCTTCTTCACCGTCATCGCCTTCAACGTGTTCGGCGACGGTCTTCGTGACGCGTTCGCGCGGCAGGCGCGCGGCGGCCGAGTCGGCGTCGGCGATGTCCAGGCTGCAGCGTCGGTGACCGGTGATCACCCAGTGCGTCCGCCGAACACCGACGCGCTGGTCTCGGTGCGCGGCCTCTCCGTGGTCTTCCCCAGGCCGGGCACCGGCGACGACGTGCACGTCGTGTCGGGCGTCGATCTGGATATCGGTCGTGGACAGGTGCTGGCCCTCGTCGGCGAATCGGGGTCGGGCAAGTCGATCACCGCACTGTCGCTGATGGGCCTGGTGCCCGATCCGGGCCTTGCATCGGCTGCCTCGATCACGCTCGATGGACAGGAACTGGTCGGGATGCCGTTCGATCAGCTCCGCGGGATTCGCGGCACGCAGATGGGTGTCATCTTCCAGGAGCCGTTTGCCGCGCTGAATCCTGCCTACACCGTCGGCCGACAGGTAGCCGAGCCGCTTCGCTATCACCTCGGGCTCAGCAAGGCCGCGGCTCGCCAGCGCGTCATCGAACTGTTCGGCGAGGTCGGCATCCCCGATCCGGCGACGCGTATCGACGCCTACCCGCATCAGTTCTCCGGGGGCATGGCCCAGCGCGTCGTCATCGCCATGGCACTTGCCTGCGAGCCGAAGCTGTTGATCGCCGACGAGCCGACGACTGCGCTCGACGTCACCGTGCAAGGCCAGGTACTCGACCTCATCGGTGACCTCGCACGCGAGCGCAACATGTCGGTGCTGCTGATCACCCACGACCTCGGCGTCGTCGCGGACCTGGCCGACGACGTGGCCGTGATGTACGCGGGCGAGATCGTCGAAACGGGTCGACTGGTCGACGTGTTCACCGACCCGCAGCACCCGTACACCGAGGGCCTCATCTCGGCGATCCCGCGCAACGAAGCGCGGTCCGGTGATCTCGCGACGATCCCGGGTGTCGTGCCGTCGCCGTGGGAGTGGCCCGACCACTGTCACTTCGCCGACCGGTGTGCTCACGCCGTCGACGCCTGCCGGCAGGGCCCGGTCGAGCTCCGTGTGAGCAAGTCCGGGTCGAGCCGCTGTGTCCGGCTCGGGGAACTCGAACTGGCAGGTGTGCGCGCATGACCGAACCGCTGCTCGACATTGACGGGCTCACCATCGTCTTTCCCGGGGGCCGCGGCCAGCTTCCGTGGCAACGACGCCCCGACGTACGCGCCGTCCAAGACGCGAGCCTGACCGTCGGCGTCGGCGAAACCGTCGGCCTGGTCGGGGAGTCGGGGTCGGGCAAGACCACGCTCGGCCGAGCCGTGCTCCGCTTCCTGACACCTGTCGAGGGATCGATCCGCCTCGGCAGGTTCGACGTGACATCGTTCGGCCGGGTGGTGCCGCCCGCGTATCGCAATGCCGTGCAGGTCGTGTTCCAGGATCCGGTCGGGTCGTTGAACCCGTCGATGGTCGTCGCCGACATCGTCGGCGAACCACTCATGTTGCACGAAGGGCTGAAGGGCGAGGCCCGTCGCGCGCGAGCGGCCGAGTTGCTCGAACAGGTCGGGCTCCGAGCCGAACATCTCGATCGCTACCCGCACGAGTTCTCGGGTGGTCAGCGTCAACGCATCGCCATCGCCCGAGCGCTCGCTACGTCGCCGGATCTGATCGTGCTCGACGAACCGGTTTCCGCGCTCGACGTCTCGACGCAGAGTCAGGTCATCAACTTGCTCGAGCAACTGCAGCGCGACACGGGTGCGGCCTACCTCTTCATTGCTCACGATCTCGCCGTGGTCCGTCACGCGTGTGAGCGGATCGTCGTGATGTACCACAGCCGCATCGTCGAGACGGCGCCTGCCGACGCCATCTGCGAGCAGCCCACTCACCCCTACACCGAGTTGTTGCTGGCATCGATTCCGGACCCGGATCCCGATGTGCAACGCCGTAAGTCCGAGCATCGTCGAGCCCTCACCCGTGGGGTGACGGGCGCCATAGGCGCTGCACCGACCGACAGCTGTCCGTTCGCTGACCGGTGCCCACACGTGATGGACATCTGCCGCGAGTCGTTTCCCGACGAGGTCGCCACGATGACGGGCGGGACTGTTGCCTGCCATCTGCATACGTCTGGGCCGAGACTCGGCGGCCGGCCCCTCGCCGAGCTCAGCGGTGACGAGGCGGTGACCTCGACCCGACGCCCAGCAGAAAAGGAAGCAACGACATGACCAACCGATCGACGCCGCACCACACGATCGAGGACTTTCCCGGAACGATCGGCCGAACGCTCGCTGACTCCGAACCGTTCTTCGAGCAGGAGGTGCATCCAGGCGACGATGCCCCCAACGTCGTCATGGTGTTGCTCGACGACACCGGCTTCGCCCAGTTCGGGTGCTTTGGTTCCGACATCGACACCGCTCACGTCGACGCGCTGGCCGCCGGCGGTCTGCAGTTCACCAACTATCACGTCACCCCGTTGTGTTCGCCGACGCGGGCAGCGCTGCTGACAGGACGTTCGCAGCATACGGTGGGAATGCGCCACGTCTCGAATATCCGCACCGGCTTTCCCCATCAGCTCGGGCACATCTCCAATCGGGCGGCCACCGTCGCGGAGGTGTTGCAGCGCGAGGGCTACGCCACGTTCTGCGCCGGCAAGTGGCACCTGGCGCCGACCAGGAATCTCTCCGCAGCAGGACCGTTCGATCAGTGGCCGCTGGGCCGTGGCTTCGACCGCTTCTATGGCTTCCTCGAAGGCGAGACCGATCAGTTCCACCCGGAGATCGTCATCGACAATCACGTGGCGGCGCCGCCCTCGTCACCCCAAGATGGCTACCACTTCAGCGAAGACATGATCGACCAGACGCTGCGGATGATCAACGACAGCAAAGCGGTCCGCCCGGACCGGCCGTTCTTCGCCTACGTCGCGTTCGGCGCGACGCATGCACCGCATCAGGCGCCGGCGGCCTACCTCGAGAAGTATCGGGGCCGATACGACGTCGGCTGGGACGTCACCCGTCAGCGTTGGTACGAACGCCAACTCGAGCTGGGCGTCGTTGCCGAGGGAACCGAGCTTGCGCCGCGCAACCCGGGCGTCGAAGCCTGGGACGACCTCCCCGCAAACCACCAGCGCTTCGCGGCGCGCCTGCAAGAGGCGTTCGCCGCATTCCTCGATCACACCGACGACCAGATCGGGCGGCTCGTCGACGGGCTCCGGCGCCTCGGGGAACTCGACAACACCATCTTCGTGGTGTCGGCCGACAACGGGGCATCGCAAGAGGGGGGACCGCTCGGAATCATGAACGAGATGAAGTTCTTCAACGGCATCCCCGACAACCCCGACGACGTCGTCGATCGGCTCGACGACATCGGCGGTCCGGACAGTCACACCAACTACCCGTGGGGCTGGGCGCAGTGCGGCAACTCGCCGTTCAAGTGGTACAAGCAGAACACCCACGAGGGTGGTGTCCACGTGCCGATGGTCGTGCACTGGCCGGCGGGTATCACTGCCGAACAGGCCGGCACCAAGCGGGACCAGTTCGTCAACGTGTCCGACATCGTGCCCACGATCTACGACCTGCTCGGCGTCACGGCGCCCGATGTGTACCACGACGTTCCGCAGCTGCCGATCACCGGGAACTCGTTCGCGCCGCTGCTCGCTGATGCCGACGCTCCGGCAACGACCACCGTGCAGTACTTCGAGCAGTCGGGGTCACGTGCGCTCGTTGCGCAGCAGGACGACACCTGGTGGAAGGCCGTCATCCGCCACACCCAGGGCGACGACTTCGACACCGAGCAATGGGAGTTGTACGACATTGGCGTCGACGCATCCGAGTGCACCGACCTCGCGACCGACCGGCCCGAGAAGCTCGCCGAGCTGATCGAGCTGTGGTGGTCCGAGGCCGCCCGCCTCGGTGTCCTGCCGCTCGACGATCGGGGGCTGGAGCTGTTCGCGCCGGTCCGCGACGACCATTCGCCGCATCGCCACGACCGGCGTTACGTCTACCGGCCACCGGTCAGCCCAATCGCTGCCGGGTCGTCGCCCTCGCCGGGAGGGCGCAGCTTCGACCTGACCGCTCGCGTCGACAGCGCCGACGGCGACGAGGGGGTGCTCTGGGCGTTCGGCAGTTCGAGCGGGGGGATCAGCGTCTTCGTGCAGAACGGTCGTCTGGTCGTCGACTACAACGCATTCGGCGACCACGTGATCGTCGAGTCCGACGTCGCCGTACCGGTGGGAGTCAGCGAGCTGTCGATGCAGCTCCGGCGGTCGTCGCCGACCACCGGCACAGTGCAGATCGCGATCGATGGCGAGACCGCCGGCACCGCGGAGTTGCCGTTGATGATGCGACAGATCTCGATGCTGGCCGCAAGCATCGGGTCCGATCACGGGTCGCTCGTCTCGTCGCGATACGACGATGAGTTCGCGTTCTCGGGAACGCTGCACGAGGTGGAGATCCGTCTCGACGGCGGACCGAGCGCGGCCGATGTCGAGCGGGCCGAAACGGCGCGACAGTGAGCAGGGAGAACTCCTGATGAAACAACCCAACATCGACGACGTTCCCGTCTCATACACGCCGGCAGGCGGATGGACGGAGTGGCCACCGCCCGTGCTCGCAGGCTGCATCGAGCCGTTGCCAGACGGTGCGCCGGATCTCCGTGGCATCTGGCAGGTCGTCGAGGTGTTCGTCGAGGGCGAGGCGTTTGCTCAGCACCCGGCCTTGGGTCGAGTGTCGCGCAAGGAACAGGCCGGGGATCGCATCGTCATCACCGGTAGTGGGATCATCCACGACATGCGTTGCGACGGAACGCTCGACAACGGAGTACATGATGTCGCCGCCGCGGACTTCACGTCGCCCGTGCACGTCGTGGCCACCTACGAGGACGGTGTGCACGTGTTGCGGCCCGATGGCACCGATCAGGAAGTGAAACGGTGGCGAGACGGCGACGACCTGATGTGGCAGTACATCGGATTCACCGCTCGAATGCGAAGGTTGGGTCCACCAGAGGCCGACCCGAACGAACTGTTGGGAGCATCATGACGTCAGATCTGCGCTACGTGCTCGATCAGTCGGAGAGTCGGCTGAACGACGAGGCGATCTGGTCGCCGACCGCGTCGTTGACCTTCGAGCAACTCGAAGACCGCTCGCGTCGCGTGGCCAACGGGCTCCACGCTCGCGGCGTCGGGCCGGGTCAGGCATTCGGGATACTCGCGAAGAACCGGGTCGAGTGGCCCGAGTTGGTGTTGGCCAATGTGCGGGCGCACACCCGCTACGTACCGCTCAACTGGCACCTCACCGCGAGCGAGGTTGCAGAGCTGCTGATCGACTCGGGATCGCGTCTGCTCATCGTCGGAAGTGAGAACACATCGGTGGGTAGGGAGGCTGCCGAGATTGCCGGAGGTCTCGATGTGATCGAGTTGGGCGCGGGCTATGAAGCGTGGCTGGCCGATCAGTCGGACGCACCGTTGCCCGACGGTCCGATGGGCACGCCGATGCTCTACACGGGCGGCACCACGGGGCGCTCGAAGGGTGTGACCCGTAGCGACATGAACATTCCGACGAGCAAGTTCGGCATGCTGGCAGCAGGCTTTGCGACGAACGTGCACATGCCGACCGACGGACGAGCGATGTTGTGTACGCCCGCCTACCACGGGCTGGGTTTCGGCGTCATCCAAGGCACGCTCGGCCAGCGCCACACACTGTCGATCCTGCCGCGCTTCGACCCGGTCGACACGCTGCGGATGATCGAGGAACGAGCGATCACGGCCACTGCGATGGTGCCGACGCAATTCGTGCGTCTCCTGAAACTCGACGCCGACGTGCGCACCTCGTTCGACGTGTCGAGCATCGAGTGGGTGATGCACACCGCGGCCCCCTGCCCCCGCTGGGCCAAGGAGGCCATGATCGAGTGGTTCGGTCCGACCATCGTCGAGTTGTACGGATCGTCGGAAGGAAGCGGGCCGGTGGTGTGCACCAGCGAGGAATGGCTGGCGCACCCGGGCACGGTCGGCAAAGCGTCGCCGGTGTTGACCCTGTCGATCGTCGGCGACGACGGTGATGACCTGCCCGCCGGCGAGGTCGGCACTGTGTATGTCAAACGACACGACGGTACGCCGGAGTATCACGGTGACGCGGACAAGACCCGCTCGATCCAACTGCCTGACGGACGTTTCACTGTGGGTGATATCGGTTGGATGGACGTCGACGGTTTCCTGTATCTCGCCGACCGACGCACCGACCTGATCTTGCGCGGCGGCGTCAACATCTATCCGGCCGAGATCGAGGCGATGCTCTCGCAACATCCCACCGTTGCCGACATCGCCGTGTTCGGCATCCCCGACGCCGAGCTCGGGCAATCGGTAAAGGCGGTCGTGGAACCGGCGACAGGGGTCACTGTCGACGTCGACGAGCTGATGGCCTATGCAAGTGAACACCTGGCCAGGTTCAAGTTGCCGCAGTCGATCGACGTCGTCGATGCGTTGCCGCGTGAGGAGAGTGGCAAGCTGAAGAAGCGGCTGCTGCGCGACCCGTACTGGGCCGACACCGAGACGAGCACCGGAGGAGCACCAACATGAGCGACACGTTCAGACAGTCGGTGACCGGAGCGCGGGCGTGGCGTTCGGCCGACTTCACCGACGAGTCCGATTGGCTCACCACGATCGATGCGGCCGGAGTCGAGGTGCTCGCTGCTGCTGCGGCGGTACTGCCGGATGATCCGCATCGCTGGATCGACGTTGACGCAGGTGACGTCATCACCGACTCCGTCGCCGACACGATCGGTGGCCTCGCTCACGACCTGTGGCACGGCAGGGGGTTCTTCTGGCTGCGTGGCCTGCCGAGCAACGAACCCGAATTGCTGCGTCGGCTGTTCTGGGTGATCGGCAACAACCTCGGCGTGCCGACGATGCAGAACAAGCGTGGACAGGTGCTCAGCGAGGTCTTCGATCGCTTCGACGGAGCCGAGCGTGTCGTCGACACGCGCGGTTACGAGAGCAGCGACGAGCTGACGTTTCACTGCGACGGCGGAGACAGCATCGGCCTCGCTTGCGTCCGCCCGGCGCCGGTCGGCGGTGAAAACGGCTTGGTCAGCATGGCCGCGATCTACAACGAGTTGCTCCGAGCTCAGCCCGAACATCTCGACGTGCTCGAACGCGGCTTCGGGCTGTACTCGCGTCGCGAAGCGTCAAGCGACGGCAGTACAGCTGACGGAGCCGTCAACGATCGGCGGCTTCCGTCGTTTGCCTGGCACACCGATGCCGGTGACGAGCCTCACTTCAGCGCATGGATGAACCGTCGGCTCGCCGAGCTCAACGCGGAGATGTCTGGCGTGCCGTTCACCGATGCCGAGCAGGCAGCACTCGACGCGGTCGATGAGATCGCGGAGCGTCCTGGCATGCAACTCCAGGCCACTCAGCAGCCCGGAGATGTGGTGTGGGTGAACAACCTCGCCGTGATGCATCGTCGTGAGCGATACGTCGATCACGACGATCCGGCGCAACGGCGACTGCTGTATCGGATGTGGCTCAACGACCGGGAGCCCGCTGCGGTCATCGCGGAACACGCGATGCTGCGCGCCGGTATCCGCGGCCCGAAACCGACCGTCGGCGCCGAATCGGCAGCCTGAGAGGAGCGACGAAAATGAAGGTGACGAACGAGGTGATGCCGACGAGCCGTGACCGCGTCGGCGAGATGATGGAGCCGGGTCCGGACGGCCCGATCTACATGGTCAACCTGCTGAAGTTCAAGGAGCGCGCGGAGTACGAGGACGGTCGTGCCACCGAACTGTCCGGTCGTGACGCGTACCGCATCTACGGACGCGGCGTGAGCGAGCTGATTCGTGAGTTCGGGGGCGAGATCACGTTCGCCGGTGACGTCACGTTCCTTGCGCTCGGCCAGGTCGAAGACCTGTGGGACGAGGTCGCGATCGCGAAGTATCCGAACCGAGCGGCATTGTTCGAGATGTCGTCGTCACCCGAGTGGCAGGAGATCGGCGTGCACCGTGCAGCCGGACTGGCCGGTCAACTGAACATCGAAACCGTGGCATCACCCTTCGAGGCCTGACTGCCTGGCACGCCGACGGCATTCAGAACGACCGGACTCGCGCACTTGGTCGTGAGTAGAGGCCACGCTGCCATCGTCCTGGATATGGCGCGCTCCACTGAACACCGTCGTGTGTCGTGCAACATCCGTGCAACAAGCAAAGGGCAGCACGCAGCGGGGGATGCCAGAGCTGGCATTGGCCGCGCCTGTGACCTGGAGCGATGTGAATCATCGTCGCCTCGATGCGAGCAATTTCAGCTTTTTGGACGGTCAGAAGCTGAGAACAGGCGTCGACTCCGTAGGCCACCTACCAGGGGTTTTCGAGCGGATGACGGGAATCGAACCCGCGTTCTCAGCTTGGGGAGCTTCAATCGGTGAGGGGTCGACACGTCCGTGACCAGGGGAAACGTCACTACTGCGCGTTGGAGATGAGGTGCCGTGCGATCAACGTGCGACAACGCCGAATTCGCTTCCGGTCCCGCCGTCGTGCTCCGCTGACCCGGCGGCCACGAACTGGAGACGAGTCAGCGTGCGGACCCCGGTCGACTCAGCCCGTGTATTCGACGAAGTCGGACTCATCGTCGGCAGCGTCGGGGTTGTAGACGTTCAGCCGGAGCTCGTCTTCCGCGTCGTACTTCCCGCTGCCGAGTGATGCCCCGTTCGTGCCCGGGAGCATGAACTCACCGACCTCCTCGAGCGCCGCCGCATAGGTCGCGTTGTTGAGATTCGTTCCCGCTGCCTCCGCCACCATGGTGAAGACGGTGAGCGACCGGCACGCGATGAGCAGCCCGACGGCGTGGTTCGGTTCGCCGTCCTCGACCACGGCCGGGTCTTGCGTCGCGCGGTCAGGATTGGCTTCGTCCCACGGCGCTGCACAGTCCTCCTGGAACTGCGAGTTCGCGAAGCGATCTGACGGGGTTGTTCCGCCGTAGGTGTACACGCCGTCGAACGGGGCCAGGTCGGCTCGACCGGCGACCGCGGTCGCCGAACCCTGGTCGGTGAAGATGAGCGTCGGGAAGAACCCTTCGCCGATGAACGTGTTCACCGGGATCGTTGCGTCGCCGACGACCACGACCGTGTCGACACCGCGAGCGCGCATCGACTCGATGTTCACTGCCAACTCGGCGCCCGCGCCCCCGACCGTGCCGTCGCCTTGGATCAATGACTCGAACTCCACGCTGACGCCGGCGTCGTTCAGCGCCGGAATCGCGACATCCGTAGCGACCTCGATCGCATCGGTCGACAGGACGGCGACCGTCCGGCCATCAAAGAGGCCGGCAGCGGAGGCCTCATCGACCAAGGACTCGATGATGCGCTCGCGTCGGGCGTTGACGGATGCGTACGGCGCGGTGCTCCGGTCGATTCGCTCCTGGGTCATGTCGGAATTGGCGATGGCGACGGTGTCGTGCTGCTCCGTGTAGCACAGCACTTCGTCGCCGCGCAGTGCGCCGAGCACGGCGAAGACTTCGTTGTCCTCGGTGAGTTGGAGGCACGCGGCCTGCGCGGAGCTGGCGTCGACCGGGTCGAAGGCGAGCGGGATGATCTCGATCGAACGACCGTTGACACCGCCGGTTGCGTTGATGTGCTCGGCGAGAATCTGGGCGTGTTCGCTCTGTGGACCCCAGTTCAGGTCGATGAGTCCTTGCTCGCGAACCTTGTCGAGGTCGAGGTGCACGTAGCCGAGCGTGATCGTGTCGTCGGTGACGCCCCGGCCGAGTTCGAGCGGGGCGTCGTTGGCAGGGTCGGTGGGGGCGGTCGTGTCGGCTGGGGCCTCTTCGTCGCTCGTGCTGGTGGTGTCGGCGGGCGGCGTGGTGTCGTCGGGCGCCTCGTCCTCGGTTGTGCCGGTCGTGTCGTCCGCTGAGTCGCTGCCGTCCGTCGAGTCCGGCTCGGTTGCCGGGCTCGAGTCGTCGGTGGTCTCGTCGTCGCTCGACCCGCATGCGCTGACGAGCAGGGTGCCAGCGGCGAGCGCAGCGACCAATCGGTATCGGGGGCGGGAGGCGTTGATCATGGGGACGGTTGCCTTTCATGGAGGTGGTCATGGGTGTGGTCGCGGTGTTGGCTTCGTTCGATGGCGCGTTCGTCGGTTCCGAGGTAGCTGGCGATGACCAGCGGATCGGCGCGGACCGTTTCGGGGTCACCTTCGGCGATGACGGTGCCGGCTTCCATGCAATAGATCCGGTCGGAGATGCTCATGATCAGCGGCATGTCGTGTTCGATCACGACCACGGTTGCATCGAGGTCCTGCTTGATGCGCTGGATCAACGGGCCGAACGCCTCGGCTTCACGCTGGGCGACACCTGCGGTCGGCTCGTCGAGGCAGAGGACGGGTTGGTTGATTGCGATGAGCCCAGCCAGCTCGACGATGCGACGGGTCCCGGTGGAGAGGTCGGAGATGAAGTGGTCGGCGTAGCGTCCGAGCCCGAGATACCCGATGATCTCGTCGGCGACCTCGCGTTGCTGGCGGGCAACTGTGAAACCCCGCGGGAGGTATAACGCAGTGGAGGCGAGGCCCGTGCGATGCCGGGCCTCGGCGGCGACCTGGACCGTCTCGCGAACGGTCAGATCTGGGAAGAGAGCTGCCGCCTGGAACGTTCGGCCCAAGCCGTGCCGGGCTCGCTGCGCCGGGTTCAGTTGAGACACGTCCCGGCCCAGCAACTGCACCCGGCCGGTCGCGTGGACGTAACCACCGATTGCGTTCAGCAGCGTGGACTTGCCCGCCCCGTTCGTTCCAATCAGTCCGATGATCTCGCCGGGTTGCGCGTGAAGGTTGACTCCGTTGACCACCGAGTTGATCCCGAATCGCACCCGCAGGTCCTCCGTCATGAGGACACTGCCGTCGTCGTTGCAGGCAACGTTGCGCGGCTCGGCCGCGCCGGTATTCAGCGTGGCCGTGCGTCGGGTCGGGGCTGCGGGCTCGATACGGCGGCTGAGCGACTCGAAGACGCCGTCACGTGCGTTGATGCCGATCTGCGCCAGCCCGCCTGGGAAGTACATCAACAGCATGAGGAGACCGACACTCGACGTGAGGAGCGGCACCACGGCATTTTCCGGCCAGATCGCCGGGAGCCCGACCACCCACAGCGCACCCAGCAGGGGTCCGGCAATCGAGCCGACGCCGCCGATCACCGCGATCGCCACGACGTCGAACGACGCGCCGACGTCGAACAACTGGTTGACGTCCATCGTCACGAACAAGCCGCCGATGGCTCCACCGGCGAACCCGGCGATCGCGCCGGCGACCCCGAAGCCGATGAGCTTCGCCCGCGTCGGCGACACCGTGTACGCCGCTGCGGAGTCGGGATTGTCGCGAACCGCGATGATGATGCGGCCGATACCGGAGCGCCGGAGGCGCGCGACCAGGAGGACGGCTACGGCCAGCATCGCGAGGGAGAACCAGTAGTAGGTCCGCTGGGATGCGAGGTCGATCGGGCCGACGTGTCCGCGCGGCAAAGGGACGGTCGATGCGTTGCCACCGGATAAGAAGTTGGTTCGCCACAGGTATTGCTGGGCGGCGAGGGCGAAGCCGAGCGTCACCACGGCGAGCATGACCCCGCGCACCCGGAGCGCACCAAGTCCGATGATCAACGCGACGGCTGCACACACAGGGGTCATGACCAGCACGCCCACCAGGAAGGGAAGCTCCGGTAGGTCGACGTCGAACGACGCCGAGCCGACACCGACGCCGAGCGTCTCGCCGCGGACGAGAGCAGCCGTGCCGAGCGCGCCGATGCCGGCGAACGCGGCCTGTCCAAGCGAGAGCTGCCCGGTCCACCCGGTGAGGACGACGAGTGAGAGTGCGAGGAGCGCCAGCAGCAACACCCTGCTCCAGAGGAACTGCTGTGATGGGAGAGTGATCGCAAGCGGCAGCGCGGCTGCTAGGGCAAGGCCGATCACGGCGCCGATCGTCGAGAGGTTGCGGACCCACCACACGTTGCGGAGTGCTTTGGGCACCGGACGAACGCGAGGCGCGAAGGAGAACGACTCGCGGCTGGTGCTTCGGTCGCGTCGGGTGACGAACCACACTGCGACCGCAATGGCGATGAAGAGCAGCGCCTCGATTCGGCCTCCCTGCGCGGGATAGTTGAAACGGACGAGGGCCTCGATGACACCGATCGCGACGCCGCCGGCGAGCGCTCTCGGGAACGACGCCATCGACGCGACCAGGGCCGCGGCGAGGACGCGGGTCAACGTGGCTGGACCGATCGTCTCGAGGCCGGCGAGCTGCCCCTTCGTGCCGGCGAGCATCGTCGTGGAGAGTGCGGCCAGCAGGCCGGCCAGTGTCCAGACGAACGTCGAGACGATCTTCGGGTTGATGCCCGACAGGCGTGCCTTGTCGGCGTTGGCCGCAGACGCTTGCACCGTCTTGCCGAGTCGGGTGTGGCCCAGCAGCATTGTGAGGCCGAGCGCGATGAGCGGCACGGCGACGAGGACGATGAGCTCTGCGCTCGAGATCCGCACGCCGACCACGGTCCACTCGCCGGTGAACGGCAGCGGGAACCTGGCGCCCAGCTCCGCGCCCAGGTCGGGCAGCGAGATCCGGAACAGGTCGGCCAACTGCGCGATGCCGATCGTCGCCACGAGCACGATCACCCGCGGTGCGGTGAACAGCCGGGTGATCACGGTGAGTTCCATCACCGCGGCGAACGCAGCCCCCGTGGCGAGGGCGAGCGCGAGCCCGAACCAGTAGTTCCAGTTGTAGTTGATGACGGTGACGGCCAGCACCGAGGCAGACAGCGCGCCGATGCTGCCGACAGCGAAGTTGAAGACCCGGCTCGTGCGGTAGATGAGGATGATGCCGAGCGCGAGCAGGCCGATCGACAGCCCTTCGATCAGGCCGATGAATAGGATCTGTCGTGGAGCGTCGAACGCGAGTGTGTTCATGCCTCGCCGCCGAGAAAGACGGCGCGGGCGAGGTCGTCGCGCTTGAGGAGCTCGGCGGTCGGTCCGCTGAACTTGACCTGACCCTTCTCCATGAAGATCGCCCGGTCGGCGACCGAGAGAGCGACGTGAAGCGACTGCTCGACGATGATCATCGTCTGGCCCTGCTCCTTGAGCGTGTCGATGACCTTGAGCAGCTGCTGCACGACGGTGGGTGCAAGCCCGAGCGACAGTTCGTCGATGATCAGCACCTCAGGGTCGTGGACGAGGGACATCGCCAGGGCCAACATCTGCTGCTGGCCGCCGGAGAGGTCGCCGGAGGTGTCGTCCAGCCGGGTGCGAAGTTGGGGGAACAGGTCGAGCGACCGCTCGATGCGTCGCTCTGCGTCGGCGTGGTCGGAGTAGATGAACGTCGCCATTTCGAGGTTGTCGCGGACGGTCATCGGACCGAACAGCGCCTTGCCGCCCGGCAGCTGGTGGATGCCGAGTCGTACCCGCGTCTCGGGACCGGTGAGCGTGATCGTCTGTCCGTGCAAGCGGACCACACCCCGGCTCGGGACGGCCAGGCCGGAGATGACCCGCAACGCAGTGGACTTGCCGGCACCGTTAGTGCCCAACAGGGCGAGGGTCTCGCCGCGGGCAACGTCGAAGCTGACGTCGAACAGCACCTGGACCCGCCCGTAGGCGAAGTCGACGTTGTTGAGCTGGAGGGCGGGGACGGCGTCGGGATCGGCCGTGCGCGCGGCATGTTCGGCGTGCTCTTCTTCGATTTCCTCGGCGATGAGCGACAGGTCGTCGCGGATGTATCGGGCGCCGTTGATGAGGAGCAGTCCACCGATGAGGTTGGCTGGCGCGGCGATGAGGATGACCGCCCAGCGCGGGCCGAACGCGTCGGACAGCAGCCCGCCGATGACTGCGCCACCCACACCGCCCACGCCGAACACCATCGCGATCACGATCGCGGTGCCCTGTGATCGCAGTCGGTAGGGCGTGACCGACGTGAGGACTGGTGCGATCATGGCGAACTTCGCGGAGCTGATGACCACGCTGATCGCGCCGACGATCGCGAACAGCGTTGGGTTCGGCATCAACATCTGCAGTGGCGACAGCACGACCACGGGGAGGAACAGCGCGCCCATCAACACCAGCGCTTTGGGTGGGCTCTCGGTGTAGCGGCGGTCGAAACGCGACGCGACGAACGGGATCACCCCGAGGGCGAGGAACCCGGGGACCGACGTGACGACGGCCCGCTCGAACGCACTGAGGTCGAACTCGTCTTCCAGATAGAGGTTCGTGAACAGCGGGACGGTGATCACCATGAACCCGAGGGCGGCAAACGCGGTCAACGCCGTCTTGTACGTCTTGATGCTCGAGAGCCGCTGCCAGGTGGCGCCCAGTGAGATCGGGGGAGGGGAGTCTTCGACGATCACCGACCCGGTCGTGGCCTGCTGCTCGAATTGCCCACGTGGCGGGTCGGGCAGGAAGAACAGCGCGATGCCCATCAACAGCGTGGGGATGCCACCGATCCAGAAGGCCCATCGCCACGAGTCGTCGCCGCCGAGGACGCCGACGAGCGCGCCGATCGCCAGCGGGGTGATGAGGCCGCCGACGCGTCCAACCAGGTTGTTTATCGCATAGATGCGGGCGCGAGCACCGATCGGGTACGCGTCGGCGAGCATCGGCCCCTGCACCGTGGCGGTGTTCGCCCGGCCGAGCGCGGTGAGGGAGCGGGCGACGAAGTAGCCCAGGGCGCTGGTGACGAACCCGGTGAGGATCACGACGCTCGACCAGAAGACGGTCGCGACGCCGGCGATGGTGGGCCGGCGGCGGCGGTCTGCGAGGCGGGCGAGGGCGAGGCCGCCGACCGACAGGAGTGCCATGCCCCCGACGGTGCTGACGGCGATGACGAGATCGCTGACACCGAGCGTGTCCTGGATGTCGGGCGCGAGGAGCACAGCCGCCTCGCGCTCCAGCTCGTCGAGCCCGTTCAGCACGGCGAGCATCCCGATCGTGGAGGTGCCGCCGATGGCGATGCTCTGGCGCAGGCTCATGTGCTCCTCGCCGACGCCGGGGAGTTCGTGGTCGGCGCGCACGTCGACGGCGTGGTCAGCCCGCTCCGCTTCGAGTCGCGATGCTTCCTCGTCGAGCAGGGCCGCAGTGAGGTCGGCCGCGGCGAGGTCAGCGGACGCCGACGACTCCCTCCCCTTCGCTTCCCCCATTGATTTCATACACTATGAAAATATGTGACACCCGTCAAGGTCGCGAACGTGGTCCTCGTGAGTTGACCGGTCCGATCGGACCGGTCGCCGCCGCTCGCTCAGCGGCGTCGGAGGGCTTGTCTGATCAGCCCGGTCAAGATCTGGCGGCTGTGTTCGACTGACAGGTGTTGCCAGGTGCGCAGCCGGTCCCAGGTTTCCCAGCTGGTGTGAAGATCGAGCAGTTCGAGCGTCTCGCTGGCTGCGTCCGGGTCGAGCGCTGAGAGCTCGGGTTCGAATGTGCGGGCGAGCTGCTTGCGGAGGTGTGCGGTGAGCGAGGTCTGCTGCTTCTGGATCTCGGGTGACTGGTGCAGCCGGACCAGCGCGGAGCGTCGCGACGGCGCCACGGTCTCGAACAGTTCGGCGCGGTGGGCAACCACGCCGTCGATTCGAGCAGCACGGCTCCCGGTCGGCGGGCGAGCGGTGAACAGATCGGCGTGTTGTGCAAGCAGTCGCTCGGCGATTGCCGCCGCCAGGGCCTCGCGGTCTTGGAAGTGGGTGTAGATCGAGCGTGTGGTTCGACCGACCCGTGCCGCGATGTCCTCGATGGTCGGTGTGAGGTTTCCTTCGGCGTGGAGATCGAGCATCGCGTCCATCACCGCTTCGCGGGTACGTGCTCCCCGTGCGACGCGTCCGTCCTCATCCACTTCGGTCATGCAGCGTCGATCGTAGGCCCGACCGCGTCGATCAGCTGCGTCAGTGCGTCGCTCGACGCCGGATCCTCCACGAGGTTGGTGTCCTCGTCGTGATCTGAGTCGAGGTCGAACAACTCGACGGCCTCGCCGGTATCGGCGTTGATCGTGGCGCGCCACTGGCCATCGGTGATGGCATGCCACGTCGGCAGGTCGGGTCGCATGCGGATCATGCTCGCGACGTGATCACGAGTCGAGCCAGCACCGGCGTCGCCGGTCACCAGCGGCACGAGCGACCGCGATGGTGCGCCGTCGAGCGATGGGGCATCGCCCGCGTCGAGCAGTGTTGCCGCGATGTCGAGCGCCTGCACGGGCGCAGCCTCCACGCGTCCGGTGACACCACCGGGCGGTCGCACGATCAAGGGCACTCGCACCGACGATCGATAGAAGTTCATCTTCGCCATGAGCCCGTGGTCGCCGAGCATCTCGCCGTGATCCGACGAGTACACAATCCAGGTGTTGTCGAGCTCGCCTCGCTGCTCCAACAACTCAAGCATGTCGCCGATGCGCTGATCGATCAGCGAGATCATCGCGTAGTACTGACGCGCACCCTCCAGCACGAACTCGTCGGTCAGCAGCTCGCTGTGGGAGTGCTTGCGCAGAAAGGTGAAGTGTTGGGCCCAGTCCTCGCCCAGCGGCTGGGGTTCGGAGCGGGCAACGCGTTCGATGTGTGCGTCGGCGTAGTGCTCGGCCCAGATCGGGTCGCCCATCAGCGGCACGTGCGGTTGCACGAACGACAGCTGCACGAACCAGGGACGGTCACTCGGTTGGCGACCGATCCACTGCTGCGCCTCGTCGGCGAGAAAGCAGGTGAGGTCCAACTTCTGCGGGAGCGGTGAGGTGACACCCTTCCAGTGGCCGTCGCCGCCCCGGAAGTTCGCCTGCACGATCTCTTGATATGGCTCGAGCTCGCCGCGTTCGCGCAGGAAGGCCATGTACGGGGTGTCGATGTCGAAGAGGTGCACGTACCGGTCGAACTCTTCCACGACGTGGTCGAATCCGAAGCTGGCGACCCACTCCTCGGTCGGCGGTGGCGTGCCTGGCTGGGCACCCATCGGCCACATGTCGAAATGGGTCTTGCCGATGGAGGCCGTTGTGTAGCCGCCCTGCTGCAAGCGGCGCGGGAAGGTGTCCCACTCGGGTTTGCAGTCGCCGGCGAAATTGCCGAGTACGCCGTGGTCGCTTGGGTAGCGCCCGGTCAACAGCGAGGCTCGCGCCGGTTGGCAGATCGGCCCCTCGGTCCACGCGTGATCGAAGCGGACGCCTTCGGCGGCGAGTCGGTCGAGGTGCGGCGTGACGACGACGTCGTTGCCCGCGCAACCCATCGCGTCGGCGCGGTGCTGGTCGGCGTAGATGAACAGCAGGTTGGGTTGCTTGTCGGGCTGCTGGTCGCTCATTGGCCCACACCTTCCCACGAGATGAGCCCCTGCTTCAGACGAATGCCGCTTGACTTGTAGAGCCCCTTACTCGGATACGGCTCGATCTGCTTCGACCGGGCGCGGCACAGGTCCGACTTGATCTCGCGTGCCCGGATGACTGCGGGCTCGTCGTCGGGGCCCAGTGCCACGAGGTCGATGACGTGCATGGCGAGCTGCGGGTCCCCGTCGGCCGCGAGCGCTTCGGCTCGGGCGATCACGGCAGCGGGGTCGGCAATGGCGTCGAAGGTCGCGCGGGCCACATCGGCCGGATCAGAGGGATGCAGCGATGTGGGGTTGCGGTCCCACCAGCCGCTTTCTTCGCGAATGAGGTCGCGCACGATGTAGTCCGGGCTTCCGTAGGCGTGGGCGAGCCACGGGTAGTCGAAGATCTCTGGTGGATAGGTGATGTCGGCGAGGATGTCGCGTTCGTTCATCCCGTGGTTGAGGCGATCGACCACCTCGGCGCGCAACCAGCGCAGCGCCTGCGATGTGGTGGTCATCCGCTCCATGTTGAGCTCCTCGCCGACCACGAAGTCACCGAACTCGATCACCAGGATCTCGGGGCGAAGTTCGGCCAGCCGGTCGATCGTGTCGGCCCAACGTCCGGTCAGGCGCAGCGAGCGCTGGGGCGTGCCGATGTTTGGGATGAACTCGGCGGGAACGGCCGCTCCAGTGAACAACGTGCTGGTGTCGGGGAGCCACATCGCCAGCGCGTCGTCGGTTTCGGAGGGGACCCACAGCAGTTCGATGCGCGGCTCTGCCTCGCGCAGCACCAGGTGGTCGTCGAACAATTCGGTCGGGTCGTGGCGCACCGGGTCGAATCGCGCCGAGATGCCGGGGAACTGCATCTCGTTGAGGATCATCTGGTAGTCCTCGGTCTCGCGGTAGCGCTCGTAGCGCAGCGGCAGGTTGCGGTGCGCGATGAGGCGCGGCGGGTCGTCGCCGCGTTCGGCGTTGTGTTCGAGCCACTGCGGGACGCCGAAGTTGTAGCCGAAGTGACCATGCGAGTAGCAGATCGCGATCACTGGCGAGTCGGTCACGGCGCGCAGCGCAGCGATCATCTCGTCGGTTCTGCGCCCGCCGGGCCCGGTGTCGACCACCACTACGCCGTCGGGCGTGTCGACGGCGAACCCGTTGCCCTGCGAAGGCAGCACCCAGACACCGGGCGTCACCGGTGTTGCTTGGGGTGTGGTTTGGGGGGTTGCTTCAGTCATTTACTTCGCTCTGGCTTGTCAGCATAATAATTTCGTATACTATGAAATTAATTCGACAGATTCAAGATGCAGTGGTCATGGCAGTGACCCGACAGGCCCGACCGGGTCAGCGAAGGAGAACAACCCGATGAGTGCATTGACCGTCACGAAGGCAGGCCCGAAGCTTGGCGCTCGCGTCGAGGGGCTCGACCTGCGCACGATGCAACCCGACGAGGTTCGTGAGCGGCTCGTGCCGCTCCTGCACGAGTACCACGTGCTCGTCCTCCCGGGCGAGATTCTCGAGGCCCAAGAACTCGAGCGGTTCGCTCGATCGTGGGGTGAGCTGCTGGAGCATCCGGCCTCCCGAGTCGAGCAGACGCCGTTCGTGCAGCTGATCTTCTCGGAGGGCAACGACGAAAGCCGGCTCGGCCAATGGCACTCCGACATGACCTGGCACGAGACACCGCCGATCATCACAATGCTCCAGGCTCACGTCTTGCCGTTGGAGGGCGGCGGAACGGGGTTCGCCAACCAGCACGTGGCCTACGAGACGCTCCCCGAGGACCTGCGCTCGCAGCTCGACGGGGCGAAGGCGTGGAACTCCGGCAAGAACTTCGGGCCCAACATGCCGGTCACCTTGCAGCCGGCTGTTCGGACCCACGACGAGACGGGCCGAAAGGCGCTGTTCGTGAACCCGGCCTTCACCACCGAGATCGAAGGGCTCGACGAGGCTGCCAGCCGCGACGTGATCCTGCGCGCCGTGCAGCACGGCACGCGTCCAGAGTTCACCTACCGGCACCAGTGGGAAGTCGGTGACCTCGTCATCTGGGACAACCGCTCCGTCATGCACTATCCGATCCGGGACTACTCGGAGCGGCGGTCCTTGCTGCGCGCCGTCGTCGCCGGCGGCGTCCCGGTCTGACATCGTATCCGACCATCGCCCGTTGCGGAGATTGCGAGCTGCTGAGGCTTCGATGACTGACACACTCGTCCTCTGCGGGACCCACAGCTCGCCGTACAGCCGCAAGATGCGCGCCGTGCTGCGTTATCGCCGAATCGCGCACGAATGGGTCATCCGTGGGTCTCGGTGGGACGACCTTCCCGACCCGCCGGTACGGCTCGTCCCGATCCTGGCGTGGCGTGACGCCGACGGTGCGTACAGCGACGTGATGGTGGATTCGTCGCCAGAGATTTCGGTGCTCGAGGAGGCGTTCAGCGGTCGCAGCGTGGTGCCGGTCGACCCGGCGACGGCGTTTCTGGACTTCCTCTTGGAGGACTTCGGCGACGAGTGGGTGTCGAAGATGATGTATCACTGGCGTTGGGCCAATGATGTCGACGCGCAGAAGTCGGGTCGCATCTTGCCGCTCGATCGTGACCTTCAGCTCCCCGACGAGCTCGCGGCGAAGGCGCACGAGATGTTCGTCGGCCGCCAGGTCTCCCGCCGCGGGATGATCGGCTCGTCCGACAACAATGCCCCGGTGATCGAAGCGTCGTACGAGCGGGTGCTCGACCTGCTGCAAGACCACCTCGCCCAACGGACCTTCTTCTTCGGTGACCGCCCTGGGCGCAGCGACTTCGCTGTCTTCGGTCAACTCCTGCCGATGCTGTGGTGGGATCCGACGCCGACGGCCGTGGCTCTCGACCGGGCACCTCGCGCTCTCATGTGGGTGGAGTGGATGGACGACCTGTCCTGGTGGCGGATCGAGGACGAAGCGGTGGGATGGGACACGGCCGATGTGATCGCCGACACGACGCGAGCCCTCTTGGCGGAGGCGGGACGGACGTATGTGCCTTTCATGATCGCGAATGCCGAGGCGCTCGCGAACGGCGCTGAACAGGTGGTCTGTGAGATCGATGGCGTCACCTTCCGGCAAGGTGCGTTCGGGTATCAGGGAAAGTGCGTTCAGTGGATCCGCGACGCCTACGCGGCTCTGGCGGCCGTCGATCGAGATCGGGTCGACGCGGTACTGGCGGGCACCGGCTGTGAGGTGCTCGTCCGCACCAAGGCCATCTGAACGGGACGAGGAGCATGCATCATGGATGACAACCAGCGGATGATGATCGAGCACGAGTGCGAGCGGCTCGTGATGCGCTACTGCCATCTCATCGACGGCGGCGAAGCCGGCCGGGTGCCTGAGCTCTTCACCGACGATGGTGTCTGGGCGAGCCCTGGCACTCGGATGGTGGGTCGAGACGAACTCAGTGCGGTGATGAACCATCGGCAGGCGCGTCGCGATCTCCGTTCGCGCCATGTGTGCTCGACGTTCGTGTGCGACGTGATCGACGAGGACCGGGCCACCGGCGTGGTCTATCTCAGCCTGTACCGCCGCGAGAGCGTCCCCGATCACGAGGGACCGGTGGGAATGAGTGGACCCACGATGGTCGGCGAGTACCGCGACGAGTTCGTCCGCACGGAGCGCGGTTGGCGCATCGCCTCGCGCGAGGCGATCCTCGCGTTCACCAGGGACGACGCATGAGCGCCAGGTCTTCATCGGGGGCGGCATCAAGCACCCGCCGCGACTTGGATCCACCCACTCTAAGTAATTTCGCACCCTATAAAAATACGTTGTTAGATCAAGTCATGGCCTCGGGGAGTAGGGCCCCACGTCGACGAAAGGACCAACGGATCTGATGGACATCGTCTTGACCGGAACGGGATCGCCGCTGCCCGACCCTGACCGCGCTGGCCCCTCGACGCTCGTGAAGGCGGGTGACACGCACATCCTCGTCGACGCCGGTCGAGGTGTCGTGATGCGGATGGCGGGTGCAGGATCGGATCCGGCCCTACTGGCCGGTGTTTTGATCACCCACTTGCACAGCGATCACATCTGCGCGCTCAACGACGTGATCACCACGCACTGGATCCGAACCCGCGAGAACACAACCCTGCAGATCTACGGTCCGGTCGGCACAGCGCGGTTCGTCGAGCGTCAACTCCACGCACTGGAAGATGACATCGGCTACCGCGTTGAGCATCACGACCCACTGGTGAAGGGCCCGCAGGTCGAGGTCACCGAGCTCGAGCCCGGCGATGTGTTCAGCATCGGCGACGTGAACATCACAACCGCAGCGACGATGCACGCGCCGGTTCGCCCGACCATCGGGTTCCGCCTCGAACACGAGGGAGCCGCCGCCGCACTGGTTGGAGACACGACCCCGTGTGACGGCGTCGATCAGCTTGCCGCCGGTGCCGACGTGTACGTGCAGACCGTGCTGCGTCGCGACATCGTCGAGCTGCTCCCTGGCGAAATGGCTCAGGACATCCTTGAGTACCACTCGGGAGTCGTCGAGGCGGCACAGACCGCCGCCCGAGTGGGAGCTAAACGGCTCGCGCTGACCCACATGGTTCCTGCCCCCACGCCTGATCAATATCCGGAATGGATCGCTCGGGCCACTGCGCACTTCGATGGCGAAGTCGTCATCGGCGACGACCTGACCACCATCACTGTTGAACCCAACACCTGAGACAAACACCCGAAAGAGACTTCACATGACTGATTTCAAGGGGACCATCGGGCGCCCGGCGCCCTTTGCGTACACCGGCAGATTGCACGACGTGACCGTGCAGCTTCCCGACGGGCGCGACCCGGATGCCGATGAGGTCATCGCCGCGCGTGAATGGTCGCGACAGTGAGCGACCAGCAAGTGTGGAGGCTTCCCGAGCGCGAGCAGATGGAAGACGCAACCGATGTGCCCGAGGCTTCTGATCTCGCGCTCGAGGACATCAATCCGCTGAACCCGCACCTGTTTCGCGAGAACCGATGGCAGAGTCACTTCTCCCGGCTCCGCGCTGAAGACCCGGTGCACTTCAACGAGCTGGAGTCATCCGGTCGCTACTGGTCGTTGACGAAGTACGACGACATCCGGAACGTGAACAGCGATTGGAAGCGGTTTTCGTCGGCGAGCGGCTTCGTGCTCGGCCCTCCGGTCGGGGCGAAGTGGAAAGGGATGTCGTTGATGCAGAGCTCGTTCATCTCGATGGACCCGCCAACGCACACCGAGCAACGACGGACCGTCAAGCCGGTGTCGTCTCCGCCCAACCTGCGTGAGATGGAGCCGATCATCCGCGAGCGGACCGCGGCGGTGCTGGACGCGCTCCCCGAAGGCGAGACGTTCGACTGGGTGGACACGGTATCGGTCGAGCTCACCACGCTGATGCTGGCGACGCTGTTGGGATTTCCGATCGAGGATCGTCGCAAACTCACGCGCTGGTCAGACATCGTGTTCGCCGTTCCCGAACCGGGCGGCGTCATCGAATCCGGTGAGCAGAAGATCGCCGAGCTGATGGAGTGCGGCGAGTACTTCAGCCGCCTGTTTGACCAGCGTCGAGCCGACCCGGGCGACGACCTGGTGTCGATGTTGGTGCACGGCGAAGACACCAAACACCTGTCGGCATTCGACTTGCTCGGGACCATTCTGCTGCTCATCATCGGAGGCAACGACACCACACGCAACGCGATGACCGGGAGCGTCTACGGACTGAACAAGTACCCCGAGCAGTACGACCGGCTGAACGCAGACCCATCGCTGATCGCGTCGATGGCACCCGAGATCATCCGTTGGCAGACACCGTTGTCGTACATGCGGCGCACCGCCAACGAGGACTGCGAGATCGGCGGCAAGCAGATCCGCAAGAACGACCAGATCCTGATGTGGTACATCTCCGGAAACCGAGACGAATCGATCTTCGCCAACGGCGACGCCATCGACATCTCTCGCGAGAACGCCTTTCGGCACCTGTCGTTCGGGACCGGCATTCACTATTGCGTCGGCAGTCGCCTTGCCGAGCTCCAGCTCCGGATCCTCTGGGAGGAAATCCACGAGCGATTCGAACGCATCGAAGTGGAGAGCGAGCCGGAATGGACTGCGTCGTCGTTCGTGCACGGGTACACGCGGCTCGATGTCCAACTCACCCGCAGTGCATCGTGACACCCGGCGGCGTCTGGCGAATGGTTCGGGCGTGCGTCGGGCGCCGTGCAACATCCGTGCAACAAGCAGCGGACAAGATGCATCGTTCGGGTGAACGGGTCCGACAGCGCTGCGACAGTAAACCGACGAAATCGACAGCAAATCGAGGCAAACGGAGGAAGTGTATGCACGACCAGAAAACGTCGATACAAGTAGAAAACCCCTGCTCAGCGAGGCCAGACAGGGGCTTGGAGCGGATGACGGGAATCGAACCCGCGTTCTCAGCTTGGGAAGCTGATGT
>ERZ891134.317-NODE-317-length-41861-cov-11.991772_pt1 | contig 41861 bp, 37 predicted proteins | sample MGYA00520888_ERZ891134 | MGnify/ENA primary metagenome ERZ891134 (study PRJEB32303, sample SAMEA104408692) | aquatic metagenome | biome: Brackish water; feature: Coastal; material: water | place: Baltic Sea | collected 2014-10-23 | depth 10 m ... | reverse complement strand
CATGGGAGTCGCCCATCTCGCCCTCGATTTCCGCACGGGGCACCAGTGCAGCGACTGAGTCGATGACGACCAGATCGATGGCGCCCGAGCGGACCAGGGTGTCCGTGATTTCGAGTGCCTGCTCGCCGGTGTCCGGCTGAGACACGTACAGATTGTCGAGGTCCACACCCAGCGCTTGCGCGTAATCCGGGTCCAAAGCGTGCTCGGCATCGATGAAGGCTGCCAGCCCGCCCAAGGCTTGGACGTTGGCAATCGCGTGCAGGGCAACGGTGGTTTTTCCGGAGGACTCCGGGCCGTACACCTCGATGATCCGACCGCGTGGCAGACCGCCGATTCCCAGCGCGACGTCGAGGGCGATGGATCCGGTAGGGATCACCTCAATAGGAGCACGGCCTTCGTCCCCGAGTCGCATGACGGAGCCCTTACCAAACTGCTGTTCGATCTGTGACAGGGCGGTCTCGAGCGCGCGTTCGCGGTCTCCAGACGCGCTAACGGACATCAACGGTGTGCTGGACTTCGCGCTGTTCTTCGCGGCCATCGGTTTCTCCTCGCGGTTGCTGGTCGTGTCTGTCGTGCCCTGCGGACGCTAGGTCCACCCTGTGACAGTCGCCCGGATCCATCCACTCCCCACCTCGCCCTGGGGATCGGATGTCGCCTCGAACCCCCGTGTGGAGGACGCGGCCCACGCAACTGCCAACGGGCCCGAAACTACATCGAACGGGTGTTCGAATGGCGCCGACACGCCGGAATACTGGCCCACACAGCCAGGCCCACCACCGGAATGGCGGCCACCGCCGTCAAGACCTGGTAACTCGCGAGCCACACCACAACCCCGGCGACTACGCCTCCCACGGCCCCCGCCACGTTCATCGTCAGGTCCGAGAGTCCCTGGACAGCGGGGCGCTCAGGTGGATCAACCTCATCGGTCACCAGCGTCGACCCGGCGATCAGGGTGCACGACCACCCCAGGCCGAGAAGGAACAATCCGATGCCGAGGGTCACCACGTCGTCGGCAGGGGCGAGCCCGCTCACCACGCACGCCGTCAGCAAGATCACCACCCCTGCGCCGATCACGGTCAGCCGACCGAACCGGTCAACGGCCATTCCAACCAGTGGCGAGAGGGCGTACATGCCGGCGACGTGCACGCTGATGACGAGGCCGATCAACTGCAGGCTCACGTCGACATGAGCCATGTGCACCGGCGTCATCACCATGACCATGACCATCGCGACGTGCCCGACGGCCACGGCGCCGATACCCAAAACCGCTCTCGGCCGGTTCTTCAGATGCTCGATGCCATCGCGGATGCGTGGGCGTTGAACGCCCGGCTTGACGTCTCCCCTAAGCCGCAACGACTCTCGATACGGATCGGGGCGCAAGAACACCAGCAGCAAACCCACGGTGACGCCGCACACGACTGCGGCGACGAGGTACGGGCCCGCCAGGGGCGGGAGGCCCAACGACAGCGCCCACCGCCCGCTGACGTCGAGCAGATTGGGGCCGGCAACCGCTCCGATGGTGGCGCCCCACACCACGATGGACAAACTGCGCGCCCGACGATTCGCCGGTGCCAGGTCCGTCGCCGCGTACCGGGCTTGCAGACCAGCCGCCGAGGCGACACCTACGAGCAGGCACCCCGCATACACGATCGCGAGCGAGCGATACACAGCTCCGAAGATGACGATGATCGATCCGAGGGAGCCGAGGAAGTACCCACTGGCAAGAGCAACGCGGCGCCCGCGCGAGAGAGCCACCCGCGCCAGCGGGAGCGCCAGCAGCGCCGCGCCCACGACTCCGAACGTTTGCGCGAGCCCGGCGGCGGCCTCGCTTCCACTGATCGATTCGGCGATAAGGGCACCGGCCGGCAGTGAGCCCGCGACGGCCACTCCCCCGAGAAGCTGACTGCCGCCGAGCACCCCGATGCTCTTGCGCTGGAGGACGCGGACATCGTCGGCGTCGAACGGATCGCTTGCCTCCAACTGCTCGTCAGGCTCGGGCGCCACCGTTACCGCGTCCGAATCACCGGTACGACTCACGGACGCTCGCTGTTCTGGCCGTGCTCCAGGTGCGTAGACAAGGATTCGCGAATCAGGGCCTCCTGCACCGGGAATCCGATGCTCTCAAGCGCGGACACGCCAATGGATGGATCGGCCGACCACTGCTCGTACTCGGTGAGGGCCACTCGGCCCGGGCCAAGAACGTCGGCGAGCGTGCCGGCTGCTTCGCGGAGATGCTCCACCGAGCGCTCCAATGCGGTCACCGCATCGGGGTGCTCGCGCCACCACCCGCTGCGGGCAGCCGCCTGCGGATCGCGGACATTGATCACGTACCGCACGCCGGGAAGCAGAGCGTTGATGAACAGCAGGTAGTCGGTCATGACGTCGGCATCGGCAAAGTGACCGATCTCGTATCGAACTTCTTTAAATCCCAACCAGCGCGTGTCGGCCTTGGGTCGCAGCAGGTGGGCGATGACGTGGCGTCGCTGATCCGCCAGCACGGCAGGAGCATCGAGTCGGGCGGTGCCAAACCACGGGTGGTGCGGTTTACCCGAGTTATGTCGGTCAGCCGCGGCTGCAACGGCGTCGACATACGCGTGCAACCCACGCAACGCGTTGTAGTTCTCCCCGCGAATGATCGTGTGAGGGTGAGCGTTCAGGGCCGCCTGCAGTGCAGTCGATCCGGAGCGACCGAAGGTCACGATCGTCAGAAATTCACGATCTGGCTCGGCAGTCGACACACAAGAACTCTAGGGCTCCGTCTCGGTCAGAAGCCCGACCTCTCGATACCGAGCGCCGGCCTGCAGAAAAGTCCGCTAGCGCAGCATGGAGGGAACGTCGACCACGTCGCACACTGCCCGCCACACCACGACGGTGTCCTCGCCCCTATCGAAGCAACCTTCGACCGTGTCACCGAGGGAGGGAAGCACGACGTCTCGTGACCAACTCGCGGCGTACTCCGGACCCAGGACGGCGTTCAATCGCTCCCAGAAGTCACTTCGACGCATGCGGGATATCCTCCGAGACGGCGGAGGAGTGCGCCGCACCGCCCCGCAGGAAGCACATCATGCAAGGAGCGTGCGCCGTGCCACCAGCCCCAGAGACAGTGGGCGCGTCGGCAGCGCCCACGTCATCTGTGGGCCACGTCGATGCCACCGACTCCGGGCTCAGCCCGTGGGCCACCACCTGGGTCCAGCAGGCCCTCGGTGAACCAACCGCGATCCAGCGCGAGGCCTGGCCTGTTCTGGCTACCGGCCAAGACGCTGTCCTGATCGCCCCCACCGGCTCAGGTAAGACCCTTGCGGCTTTCCTTGCCGCATTGGACTCACTCGCACACACCCCGCCCTCGGACCGCAAGCGAGTGCTGTACATCTCGCCACTGAAGGCCCTTGCCTCGGACATTGAGCGCAATCTGCGCAGCCCATTGATCGGCCTTGAGCAGATCGCCGCTCGATCGGACGTGACGATTCCGCCGATTTCGGTTGGAATCAGAACCGGTGACACTCCTCAATCGGAACGAACCCGGCAGGCGAAGAATCCTCCCGACGTGTGGATCACGACACCTGAGTCGTTGTTTCTGCTTCTGACATCGAGGGCCCGCGACGCACTCCGTGACATCGACACCGTGATCATCGACGAAGTGCATGCCCTTGCGGACACAAAGCGCGGCGCCCATCTCGCCATATCCCTAGAACGGCTCGATGCGCTTCTTGCGCAGCCCGCGCAACGCATCGCTCTGTCCGCCACCGTGACACCGGTATCCGAGGTTGCTCGCTACGTGCGCGCCACCGATCCCGCCAGTGTTGCCGTCATCTCACCCGCTATCGACAAGAAGATCGAACTCACGGTCGAATCCCCAGTAGCCGATTTCCGTGACATCGGAAATGCGCGAACTGACGATGCCGGCGTTGAGATCGTCACCGGGAGTGCTGCCGGAGACGCGGATCGGTCATCGGTGTGGCCGGCGGTCGCGGACCGTGTCCTGGACATCATCACGACGCATCGATCCACCATCGTGTTCGTCAATTCGCGACGGCTCGCCGAACGTCTCACGGCCCGACTCAACGACGCCGCCGCGCAGCGCGCAGACGAGTCTGGCCAGTCGACGGACTCGCGTGAAGCGGCCGTGATTGCACGGGCTCATCACGGATCCGTCTCGAAGGATCTTCGCCGATCTATCGAAGAGGACCTGAAGGCCGGTCGACTTCCGGCCGTCGTTGCGACGAGTTCCATGGAACTCGGTATCGACATGGGCGCGGTCGATGTCGTGATCCAAATTCAATCGCCAACGTCGGTGGCGAGCGGATTGCAGCGGGTGGGACGTGCCGGGCACGGAGTCGGTGAAGTCAGTCGTGGGCACATGATCAGCACGCATGCACACGACCTGTTGTTGGCCATCAGCCTCGCCGATCGCATGTCCGAGCGTGTCATTGAACCAATGCGGCTTCCCAACCTGCCCCTGGATGTCTTGAGTCAACAGATTGTTGCCATGTGCGCGATGGACGATTGGACTTTCGATGACCTCGCTCAACTCGTGCGCAAAGCAGCATCGTTCACGCACCTCAGCGATGCTCTCTTGACCGGCGTGGTCAACATGCTCGCAGGAACGTACCCGTCAGAACGATTCGCCGAGTTGCGCCCGCGCCTGGTGTGGGATCGCGCCTCGCAGGTGCTGACCGGACGACCGGGGGCCGGCCGGCTCGCGGTAACGAACGCCGGAACGATTCCCGATCGAGGACTGTTCGGCGTTCACGTAGCAACCGAGGGATTCCCTCGCGTCGGGGAACTTGACGAAGAGATGGTCTACGAGACGCGCGTCGGGGAAGTCATCACCCTGGGCGCAAGCACCTGGCAGGTGCAAGAGATCACCCACGATCGCGTGTTGGTTACTCCAACCCCCGGCGCGATCGGGCGAATGCCCTTCTGGCACGGGGACTCTGCGGGTCGTCCCGCACAGTTAGCGGAAGCGATTGGTCACACGATTCGGTCCCCTGAGCCGAAAACAGCCGCTCTGCAGGTCTACCTCGACGAGCAAAGGCACGCCACCGGAGTTGTCCCCGATGACCGCAACCTGTTGATCGAGGCCTTCCGCGACGACATCGGTGACTGGCGTGTTGTTCTCCACAGCCCTTACGGGGCGAAAGTCCATTCACCCCTGGCCTTGGTGCTGGCTCGAAATTTGCGTGATCAATTCGGCATCGATCCGCAGGTAATGCACGCAGATGACGGGATCGTCATCAGGCTTCCCGATTACGTACACGTTCTCGACCCGGTCATCGATGCGGCTGGAGACCTCAGTTCGTCGGGCAGTGAATTCGGTGGGCCTGTCGGCGGTACCGCCGAAGGTGAGCACGTGCTTCAAAAGGTCGTCGACTCACTCGATATCGACACCGTCGGCCTCGAGCAGACGGTGCAAGACGAGGTGTCTGGGTCTGCCCTGTTCGCGGCACGTTTCCGCGAGTGTGCTGGGCGGTCACTGCTGCTACCGCGCCGGCGCCCCGACCGGCGGAGCCCCCTATGGCAGCAACGCCAGCGAGCAAACGCGCTCTTACAGGTGGCCGCCGACTACCCCGACTTCCCGATCGTGCTGGAGACCATGCGCGAGTGTCTGAATGACGTCTACGACCTCCCAGGGTTGATTTCTCTTCTGGAACGCATTCAATCCAATGACGTAACCGTGACCACCGTGACGACAGACCACCCAAGTCCGTTCGCGCGGTCTCTCCTGTTCGGCTACGTGGCCACCTTTATGTATGAAGGCGATGCCCCGCTCGCGGAGCGTCGCGCTCAGGCGCTGTCGATCGACACCGAGCTGCTCGCAGACCTCCTTGGCACCTCGGAGCTTCGTAGCCTTCTCGACGCCGAGGCCATCGCCGAGGTGGAGGACGAGGTGTCCTTTCAGGCTCCGCACACCCGAGCCCGATCCCTCGAGGACGCCGCTGATCTTCTCAGGCTCCTCGGCCCGCTCGACATAGATACCGCGCAGCGATGCGGTGTCGAAACCATGTGGCTCGACGAGCTGATCTCGGCCCGACGGGCCATCACGGTGACCGTTGGCGGTCGTCGATGTTGGGCAGCCATCGAGGATGCCGGGCGTCTGCGCGATGCTCTCGGAGTTGTGCTGCCGCCGGGAATCCCCGACGCCCACCTCTCCGCTGTAGAAGAACCATTGGTGGGAATGGTCCATCGTTTTGCGCGAACGCATGGACCCTTTCGCCTACCCGACGTCGTCGAGTATTTCGACCTCCCGTCGGCAGTCTTGGAATCAGCTCTCAACGACCTGTTGGCTCAGCGCCGCCTTCTCGCCGGCGAATTCCGCCCCGGGGGGCATGGACGCGAGTTATGCGATCCGGAGGTGTTGCGTCGAATCCGACGACGGTCGGTGGCTCGACTCCGTGAGGAAATCGAGCCCGTTGGTCTCTCGCAGTACGCCGCCTTCCTCCCCCGATGGCACGGTGTAGTCGAATCAGGGATCCACGAGTCGAGCACACGCGAGTCGGTTACCCACGACTCGACCGCACCGCAGGAAGACACCGCCCCGAGCGGCGCACCCGAGGTGAGCATCGTCGATGCCGTCGATCGCCTCAGCGGACTTGTACTCCCTGCCTCGTCGACCCTAGGGCTGATCCGGTCGCGCGTGCCGAAGGCGACGCTGACCGATCTCGATGGCTTGTTGACCACGGGAAACCTGACCGTCTGGTCGATGGGTGAGATGGGTAGCCGAGACGCTCGCATCGCGTGGGGGCCGACACCGATAGCCGCCGGTCTTCGTTCGATGCTGCGCGGATCGCACCCGACCATGGACGACGCCGGCTACCACGCACTCAACGACATCGATCGCTCGGTCCTGAATGTACTTGCAGGCGGGGGTGCTTTTCTTCGCGACTCAGTACATGCCTCGCTCGTCTCTGCGGGGACCGTCGTGTCGATGGACACCGCCGACCAGGCCCTGTGGCAACTGTTCCGAGCGGGATGGATCTCCTGCGATTCCTGGTCGTTCGTTCACGCACGGGTTCATGGCCGCCGGTCACCGCGCCCGCGTCCACGAACAGCCAAGGGTGGGTCCACCAGGCGTCGAGGCGCTCCTCTGCCGCGACGTACTCGCCTAGCGACCACCTCCGGGGCCACGTCCGCCGACCCGCGCTGGTTCCTTGCGCCCGGCGTATCCGCAACCGAAGTCACGGACACTGGTTCTCATGAGCGAATTGCGGCCGAGTACGCGGGCCTGCTCCTGGAACGATGGGCGGTGGTGACACGCCCGGCGGTGGCGAGCGAAGAGCCGGTGGGTGGCTTTGCCGGTCAGTACCCGGTCTTGTCGACACTCGCCGATGCAGGGATCTGTCAGCGCATTTACGCGATCGAAGGCGCTGGCGGCGCACAATTCGCCCTTGCAGAAACCGTTGATGCCATTCGTGACGCTTCGTCCTCGTTGGCCAACACCTCACTGGTGACCATGCTCTCCGTCGACCCGGCGAACCCGTGTGGCTCGCTGTTGCCGTGGCCGGAGGGCTCGCGCCGTGCCTCTCGACGGGCCGGGTCCATCGTCGCCCGCTGCGGAACCGAGACACGGGCGTGGCTTGACCCCAACGGCTCTCATCTCGAGGCGTGGGGCATCGACACGGTGGAACATGCCACCAGCATTCTGGCGGCGCTGGCTCGCGCGCGCGCGGTGCTTACCGAGAAGTCCCGTGCCACGCTCACGACCGTCAACGCCCAATCGCTGATCGACGCTCCGACACATGACTTGTGGAATGAGGCCGCACGGACCGCCGGGCTCTCCCCAGTTCCGCGCGGCTGGCGCTGGGAGAGTAATGCCAGAAGGTGACACCGTCTATCTGGCTGCCAAGCGTTTGGACGCACTCCTTGCTGGCCGTCGCATCGACCGCAGTGACGTCCGCCTGCCGTCGCTGGCAACCATCGACTTCGCGGGTATTGACTGTCTCGGCGTGCGCCCGGTAGGTAAACATCTGCTGTTTCGCTTTTCCAACGGAACGTCGTTACATACGCACTTTCGAATGGATGGCTCGTGGCACATCTACCGCACCGGACAGCGTTGGAGGGGTGGGCCGATGCATGCGGTCCGCATGGTCTTGTACTCCGGTGACGGAGTTGCCGTGGGGTATCGGTTGCACGATGTGCTCGTTCTGCCAACGGAGCGAGAAGCAGACGTCATTGGGCACCTAGGTCCGGACATTCTCGATGACTCGTGGGACGCAGGCCTTGCAAGGGACAACGTTCGGGCCTGCGCAGGACGATCGATTGGTGACGTTCTCGTCGACCAACGGGTGGTCGCCGGCATCGGCAACATCTATCGCTGCGAAACGCTGTTCCTCGCGGGCATCACGCCCTTCACGCCTGTGAACGACATATCCGACGACGGTGTGGCCTGGACCCTGTCCATTGCTCGGACCCTGATGATCCGCAACCGGGACCGGTCGTCGCAAGCGACAACCGGTGACGAGCGAGATGCCCATTTTGTTTATGGAAAACGGAGAGGCTCATGCCGGCGCTGCGGCACACCCGTTCGCTCTCAGCAGGGTGTGCAACAGCAACGCTCTAATGAGCAGCCAATCTTTTGGTGTCCCCGCTGTCAGGTGGGAACCCAGCCCTGATCGGGCCCGTGAACGATGACAGATGTAAAACCGGTTTAGGACAGGCGCCGCTGCGCGACCGCACCACCCGGGAGGACCATCTGGGGAAGCCGCGTGGTGGGGGCTGTGTATTGAAGCTCGACTTGCGCGACGTGCGTGCTAACCGACGCCAACAATTCCGATAACGACACCTCTAACGCGTCGCAGATCGCCGCGAGCAGCTCGGAGGACGCCTCCTTGTGCCCCCGTTCAACCTCGGACAAGTAGCCAAGAGAAACGGCGGCGGCCCCGGACACCTCACGCAGCGTGCGGCCTTGATCTTGACGCCGCCGACGCAGCTCTTCTCCGATTACTTCGCGCATGACAATCACGGTGCCACCTCCTTGCTCTTGTACTGTCCCACCATAACCGCACCTTGCCATTGTCCGCTCGGCCAGGCCTCCGTTTGGGCCTGCGTTCGGGCAAACCTGCACGCGGCTGTGCAGGGGACTTCTTGGGTCTTCAACAAACACAACACCGGTGGGATCTGATCTATTCCCCAGCTTCAAGAATTTCTAGTGCCGCCTCCACAGCGGCCTGAGTGACCGCGTGTCGAACCTGCGACCGATCCCCGGTGACGCGCAAGGTTCGCGCCCGTTGCGCCGAGGGACCGCACACCGCGATGCAGGCTGTTCCCGCCGGCATCCCATCGTGGTCATCCGGCCCAGCAGCTCCCGTCGTCCCGATCCCCACAGTGGCCCCCAATCGCGAGCACGCTCCCTGGGCAAGGGCAAGCGCGACCTCCTCAGTCACGATTCCTTGCGTCAACAGTTCCCCGGGAACATTGAGGACCTCAGTCTTGACCTCCGGCGCGTAAGCGACGATGGCCCCTCGGAAGACAGCTGAGCAGCCCGGCACCGAAGCGATCGTCGAGGACACCAGGCCCGCCGTCAGAGACTCTCCCGTGGCAATTGACCAGGACCGTTCCTGCAGGCGCCGAACGAGACGTTCTGCGAGCTGATCGAGCGGCACCTGCTCCGACGATGGGGTGTCAGGACTCATGGGCTGCCGATCGGGAGATGACGTACGCGCGTCGCAGGTAGTCGATTCCGGTGATGACGGTCATCACGACCGCAGCGATCATCACCGCAGCTGCGATGGCGGACCAGGCGTCCGCGACAACCTCCGGTGGAATGGCCAGGTACAAGAAGATCGCCACGATCTGCAACACCGTCTTGACTTTGCCACCCCGACTGGCCGGAATAACCGCGTGGCGCACCACCGCAAACCGCACGACGGTCACCCCAATCTCTCGAACCAGGATCACCACGGTTATCCACCAGGGCAGCTCTCCCACGATCGAGAGCCCGAGCAGTGCGACTGCGATCAAGGCCTTGTCGGCTATCGGGTCGGCCAGCGCACCGAAGCTTGACGTGATGCCGCGACGACGAGCGATGGCTCCGTCGAAGAAGTCGGTGACCGCTGCAGCAACGAAAACGATCGCGGCGGTATCCCGAGCCCAGGACTCATCGACCGCCAACAACCAGGCCAGAATCGGTACGCACACCAAGCGCGCCACCGTGAGTGCATTGGGCAGGTTCCACGTCACGGCCGCACCCACAAGTCAACGCCCTCGTTCTCCACGACATGACCGTCGACCCACTCGCCCACCTCAGCGTCGCTGTTGACAAGCAAGCACGCACCATCGTCTGGCCCTTGGTGCGCGGCTCGACCACACCGGACTCCGTCGTCGACCGACTCCACGAGCACCCGCACCGATTCGCCGATGCGCTCGGCGGCCCTTTGCTCCATCAATTCGTCCACCACGTCCACGATTCGTGATCGACGAGCCTCGATGACGTCCTCGGGCACCTTGGCGTCCAGGCCCGCCGCCTCCGTTTCGTCTTCGTCGGAGTAGGCGAACACACCGACCGCATCCAAGCGCGCGGCTTCTAAGAAGACCGCCAACTCGTCCACGTCCTCGTCGGTTTCACCGGGAAACCCGACGATGACGTTGCTGCGGATCCCCGCAGTGGGTGTGAGCGTCCGGATGGCCTCGATCAACTCAAGGAAGTCCTTCGTGCCTCCGAAACGGCGCATGGCTCGCAGCACCCGCGGGCTCGCGTGCTGAAAACTCAGGTCGAAATAGTCCGCCACCGCCGCACTGCCCGCGATGGCTGCAACCAGGCCCGGGCGCATCTCGGCCGGTTGCAGATAGGACAAGCGAATTCGATCAACGCCGGTGCCGGCCGCCAAGTCCGGGAGCAACGACTCCAGCAGTCGCATATCCCCGAGGTCTTTTCCATACGACGTGGTGTTTTCAGAAACTAGAACCACTTCGCGAACACCCGCGGCAACCATCTCTCCCATTTCGGAGACGATCTCCGACGGCGTGCGAGACACGAAGGATCCGCGAAAACGCGGAATGGCACAAAAGGCACACCTCCGGTCACAGCCACTTGCCAGCTTGACCGAGGCCACCGGACCCGTGCCCAGACGAATTCGGGGTACCGGAGGGCTGTAGCCGCGCGGCTCGCCTGCTGATTCGTCCGCTGCCGCCCCCGTAATCGCATCCGACCTGGCGTCCGATCTCGCAACCGGACTCAGCGGCAACAAGGTCCGGCGATCGGTCGGAACCGGCGCGGGAACGTCCTCTCCCCGCATCACCGCATCCAGTCGCGCCGCGATCTCGGGATAATCGTCAAAGCCGAGAACCGCACGCGCCTCGGGCAGGCTCGCTGCGAGTTCGGTGCCGTACCGCTCGGCAAGGCAGCCTGTTGCGATCACCGCTGGCGCATCATCTCCGGCCAAGGAGAGCACCGTGTCGATGGATTCCCGCTTGGCAGCCTCGATGAACCCGCAGGTGTTGACCAGCACTGCATCCGCCGACTCAGCATTCTCAACCAGATCCCAGCCACCGACGGACAGTCGCCCCGCCAACTCATCGGAGTCCACTTCGTTTCGCGCGCACCCCAGCGTGACGATCGCAACCTTCTTGGCGGGGGGCATCCCTACAGCCTACGGTCGATCGGATTGAACGCCGTGACGGTTGGCCCTACGGGACGCTGTGACGCGACAACGCCGCGACGCAACAACGCCGCGACGACGTAGCCGGCCGCCTGCAGACCGCGCTTACCGGCGGCGGTATTCCGCAACGAGGTCGTTGCTGTCGAGGCCGACCGCTTCAGCGATCATCCGGAGATGCCCGATGGCGTAGCTGTCTCCCCCACACAGCGAAAAATCGTTGTCCTCGATCGCCTGGATGGTCAGGGGCCTCAACCGCGTCGTAGCCGCCACATCGTCGATGCTCAGCCCATGGGAACGGCGGGCATCGGTGATGCGCTCTCCGACCATCGGGGCCTCCGCCCGTTAATCGACGTCCCTCGTGCGCCAAGGGTGCCAGCACGAGCGTCAACAGGCAACAGGCTGAGCAAACTTCGTCCTATGAAACTCCGGCTGAGCGAACTTCGACTTCGCGTCGTCGCGGACTAGCCACGCAGTGAGGCCAGAACGGCGCCGAGATCCTCGGGCTTGACCAGAACTTCGCGCGCTTTGGATCCCTCGCTCGGCCCCACGACTCCCCGGGACTCCATCAAGTCCATCAGCCGTCCGGCCTTGGCGAATCCCACGCGCAGCTTGCGCTGCAACATCGATGTGGACCCGAATTGGGTGCTCACGACGAGTTCAACGGCTTGCAGGAGAACATCGAGGTCGTCGCCGATGTCCTCGTCGATCTCCCTCTTGGCCGCAGCAGGAGAGGTGACCTCGGAGAGGTAGTGGGCCTCGGCTTGATCCTTGCAGTGTTGAACGATGCCGCGAATCTCCTTCTCGGCGATGAACGCTCCTTGGATCCGAACCGCCTTGTTCGCTCCCATGGGCAAGAACAGTCCGTCACCTTGACCCACCAGTTTCTCGGCGCCCGGCTGGTCCAAGATGACTCGCGAGTCTGCGAGGCTGGAGGTAGCGAACGCGAGCCGAGACGGCACATTGGCCTTGATGAGTCCGGTGACGACGTCGACGCTGGGGCGCTGGGTGGCCAAGACGAGATGGATGCCAGCGGCCCGGGCGAGTTGCGTGATGCGCACGATGGCATCTTCGACATCACGCGGGGCAACCATCATCAAGTCGGCCAACTCGTCCACGATCACGAGGAGGTAGGGGTAGGGCCGCAGGACGCGTTGACTGCCTGTGGGTGCTGTCACCTTCCCGGCTCGGACCGCAGCATTGAAATCATCCACGTGCCGGAACCCGAAGTGCGCGAGGTCGTCGTAGCGCTTGTCCATCTCGGCAACCACCCACTGCAAAGCATCCGCTGCCTTCTTCGGGTGGGTGACGATCGGGGTGATCAAATGCGGTACACCTTCGTAGACGCTCAACTCCACTCGCTTGGGATCCACGAGGATCATCCGCACTTCGTCCGGAGTTGCCCGCATCAGAATCGATGTGATTAACGAATTGACGCAACTGGACTTACCCGCACCCGTGGCTCCCGCGACGAGGATGTGCGGCATCTTGGCGAGGTTCGCAACAACGAACTCCCCCTCAACGTCTTTGCCTAGCGCAACGACCATCGGGTGTTGATCGGCGGCCGCAGATGAACTGCGCAGCACATCTCCGACCGCCACAAGTTCGCGGTCGGTGTTGGGGATTTCGATTCCGATGGCTTTCTTCCCCGGGATCGGGCTGAGGATGCGCACGTCGGCGCTGGCCACCGCGTAGGCGATGTTCTTGCTCAGGGCGGTCACCCGCTCGACTTTGACGCTCGGTCCGAGCTCGATCTCATAGCGCGTGACCGTGGGTCCCCGAAGGAAGCCGGAGACTTCGGCGTCGATCCCGAACTGATCGAGAACTTCACGCAGGGCTTTGACCACCTGATCGTTCGCTGGCGTGGACTTCTTGTGCCCCGCACCGGTCTTGAGCAAATCCGCCTTGGGGAGTCGATACCGGCCGGAGGTCATCACCGGCAGCTGCGTGGGCGAACCCTCCGGGGTGGGGTCGATCACCGGCTCCGGTGTCACGGCCGCGGCCGTGACAGGGGCAGGGGTAGATACAGCGGCATCTGCATCTACCGGAGTCAATGTCACGGTGTTGTCGTTGGCTGCCGCGCCGACACCATGCAGCACGGGCGCGAGGGCGTGGGTGTCATCGTCTGGCCCGCTGCTGTGTCCGACCACCGGGATGACGTCGGTGTCCTGATCAGCGCCAAGCGGGTCGGTCATCGCATCGAGTGCAGATCCGGTTCCCGCCTGCACGAACAGTCCGGCGGCGGGACGATCGTCCGAGGCTGCGTCGGTGGGCAGTGGCGTGGCGAAAGGCTCATCCCCCACCAGCGGCGTATCGCGGAGCACTTCGGCGTGCCGAAGGTCACGAGCCGCCGGGGCGTTCATGAGTTCTTGTCCGTGGCCGGGCAGAACGAGCCCATCGCCGTCGTCTTCGAGGCCGTTCTCGGCCGAGGATTCGTTCGTTGCGCCGTCGTTCGTCGCGCCTTCGTCAGGATCCGGCGGGACCAGCAACGAGGCGGCTCCACGCATCGACCGCCACCAGGCAGCCACGTAGCCCCGAAGAGCCTGAACGGACGTGCCGGTGACAACCAAAATGCCGAATGCCAGCACGATCGCGAGGACGACCCCGGTGACGATCGGCCCGACGGCGGCAACCACGGGGGCCGTCGCGATCCATCCCACGACGCCGCCGGCGGAGTTCATCGCCGCTGCACCATCGGACGGTGTGGGAGAGGTGCGCGTGAGGTGCCAGATGCCAACGACGCCGGTGATGACGGCCGAACTCCCGATCACCAGGCGCCCGGTGGTGGCGTTTTGATCCGGATGGCGGAGGAATCGCCACGCCAGCGCGAGAAGACAGAGCGGCGCGATCCACGCCAATGCACCGAAGATCGCCGTCGCGATGGTTCCTGACCATGCGATGAACCAGCCTTCTACCCGAAACCAGGTAGCGGCGGCAATGATGACGGCCCCGGCGATGAGGCCGAGCCCGAGTCCATCGCGGCGGTGCTCGGGATCGAGGTCACGTGCCCCCCGTCCGATTCCTCGGGCGATCGAGCCCACCAGGTGCGCAAGCCCAATCCACATGGCCCGGATACCCCGACCAATCCCCATGACGGCCCGGGTGAAGATCCCGGGCGACGCCGACCGGGCCGAACGCTTTTGCGGCTTGCTGCGCGCGGGGGCTCGCTTCGACGAGGTGCCCGATGCGCGGGACTTGCTCGAGGTTTTTCGGGGAGCCCGCCGAGGTGAACGGGACGTAGAACGGGAACGGGAAGAGCCGCTTGCCGAACGCGCACGGGACGAACGTGGGGAAGCGGACGTACGAGACGCCATGCAGGGAGGCTAGCGCCGGAAAGCACACAATCCCGGTAGTCACACGCGTAACACGCGAACCAGGAAAAGGGATATTGCGCACCCGCCCTAGTGGCGATCAGCGGCTGCGGACTTCGGACGCGATGACCGGCCCCAATTCAGGCCTCCACAACCACAGGCACGATCATCGGCCGGCGGCGATGGGTCGCATTGACCCACCGACCCACCACGCGCCGCATTCGTTGTTGGAGGTCGTGCGGGTCGTTGATGCCGTCGGCTAGGGCCTGCTCAAGAACTTCGCGCACCTTCCCGGTGACGTCATTAACCCCTCCGGAGAGAACTTCCTCCCCGAATCCGCGTTCGTGGATTTCCGGACCGGCGACCACGGTGCCGGCAACGATGTCCACGACCGCGATGATCGAGATGAACCCCTCCTCACCGAGGACCCGCCGGTCTTTCAGGGACGCTTCGGTCAGGTCACCGACGCTCGACCCGTCGACGTAGACGAAACCGACGGGTGTGTAGCCACTGATCACCGCGCGCTGCTCGTCGAGATCGACCGAGACGCCGTCATCCACCACGAGGATGCGGCGCGGGTCGATGCCCACACTCTGCGCCACCGCAGCATTCGCCACCAGGTGTCGCCACTCTCCGTGAACGGGCATGACGAAGCGAGGTTTCACCAGGTTGTAAACGAAGCGCAACTCCCCGGCGGACGCGTGCCCGGAAACGTGCACCAGAGCATTTCCTTTGTGCACCACCGACGCGCCGAGTTTGGTCAAGCCATTGATTACTCGATAAACCGCGTTTTCGTTTCCAGGGATCAGTGACGATGCCAGCACCACGGTGTCTGAAGGCCCGACAGAAATCGCATGATCACGATTGGCGATCCGCGACAAAACAGCCATCGGCTCCCCCTGCGACCCAGTGCAGATCAGTACCGCTTTGTCGTCGGGTAGCTCGGCCAGATCGTCGGCCGACACCAACGTCGCTTCTGGAATCGACAAGAACCCGAGGTCACGGGCGATGTGCATATTCCGCACCATGGACCGACCGACGAAGGCGATCTTGCGTCTGTGCTCGACGGCCATATCGATGATCTGTTGAATACGGTGCACGTGTGAGGCGAAGGAGGCGACGATGACGCGACCTCGTGCCTTGGCGAACACCGAGTCCAGGACCGGCATGATGTCCCGCTCGCTTGGAATGAACCCCGGAACCTCGGCATTCGTGGAGTCGATCATCAACAGATCCACTCCCTCATCGCCCAAACGGGCGAAGCCGTTGAGATCGGTGACCCGACCGTCTAACGGCAGCTGGTCGACCTTGAAGTCGCCGGTGTGCAGGACGCGGCCAGCATCGGTGGTGATCGCCACCGCCATGGCATCGGGGATCGAGTGATTGACGGCGAGGAATTCGACGCCGAACGAGCCCACCTGGATCTGCTCGCCATCGCCGACTTCGTGCAAGTCCGGCGAAAGCCGGTGCTCGGTCGACTTCGCTCGGAGGAACGCCAGTGTCAGCCGGCTTCCGTAGATCGGAATATCAGGACGCATCCGCAGGAGGTAGGGAACCGCTCCGATGTGGTCCTCGTGTCCGTGCGTGAGGATGATCGCCTCGACATCGGCTAAGCGCTCGGCGATGGGAGTGAAGTCCGGCAGGATCAAATCGACGCCCGGTTGTGATTCTTCGGGAAAGAGCACCCCGCAATCGACGATGAGCAACGAACCGTCGAACTCGAAAACGGCCATGTTGCGGCCGATTTCTCCCAAGCCGCCGATCGGCAGAACCCGCAGCGCCCCCTCTTTCAGCGGCGCGGGCGATGGAATGTCGTCGTGCTGCACGGTCAGGCGCCGATGCCGCGGACCCCGGCGAGGTCGATACGCAACTGATCCTCCTGGGCTGGGGTCGCGTCGACGAGCGGCAATCGCAAGCCGCCCGCCGGGAGGCCCTGCATACGCAAGGCTGCCTTCGTCAAGATGACGCCTTGGGTTCGGAACAAACCTGTATAGACGGGCAGCAGCTCGGCGTTGATTGCGCGGGCCCCGGAGACGTCGCCAGCCGCGAGTGCCTGGGCCATCTCCTTCAATCGATCTCCCACGACGTGACCCACAACCGACACCATCCCGGACGCCCCGAGCATGAGCATCGGCAGATTCAGGATGTCGTCACCGCAGTACCACGCCAGGTCCGTTCGAGCCATCGCCCACTGCGTCGCGTCGAGATCACCCTTGGCGTCCTTGTTGGCCACCACATTCGGGTGCTCGGCAATACGCACGAGAGTTTCCGTCTCGATGGCGACACCGGTTCGCTTGGGGATGTCGTACGTCAGAAGCGGCAGGTCCGTGGCGTCGGCGATCGCATGGAAGTGGGTGATCAGGCCTTCCTGCGGGGGTCGGTTGTAGTACGGGGCAACGGCCATGACTCCATGCGCACCGGCTGCGGCCGCAGCTTTGGCGCTCGAGATGGAATGTGATGTGTCATTCGTTCCGACACCGGCCACCACCCACGCGCGATCACCGACAGCCTCGACCACTGCGGCAACCAGGTCGCGATCCTCTTCGTCGGTCTTGGTGGCGGATTCACCCGTCGTCCCGTTAACCACGAGTCCGTCGTGGCCCAGCTGATCAACCAGGTGCGCAGCAAGCACCTGTGCGCCGTCGAGATCTTGGCTGCCATCAGGCGCGAAAGGAGTGACCATCGCGGTGAGCATCACTCCGAAGGGAGTTCTGCGGGGCGAGGCGTGATTCGACATGACCGTCAGGCTATCGGCTGACCGGCATCACGGGGCCACTCGCCCAGAAGCTACGAAAGCCTCGTGGGTGATGGGCATCAGCCGAGCGAAATGCTCCTCGTACGCCTCCGCGACCATCTCGATTTCCCGCTGGGGGTAACTCGGATAGGTCGCATCGTCACTCTTCTTGCGCAACGACAGGAAGTTCATCAACGCACGAGCGTTCATCGTCACGTAGGCGGACGAATAGATGGTGACAGGCAACACCATGCGCGCCACTTCCCGGGCGATACCTGCATCCAGCATGCGCTTGTAGGCGTCGTAGGCCACCGCGCACGATTCCCGGGTTGCCGAGTCGATGACGTCGTACTGCTCTGGCGTGCCGGGATGGAACTCATAGGCCCCGGGCTTTCCATCCTGGACCACCGACCGCGTCTCGTTAGGAACGTAGAAGATCGGTCGCAGCTCGCGATATCGACCGGATTCCTCGTTGTAACTGGCAATCCGATGCCGCATGTGTTCACGCCAGACGAAGATGGGCGCTTGCACGAAGAACGTCATGGAGTTGTGCTCGAAGGGACTTCCATGACGCTCGCGCATGAGATAGCGGATCAGTCCCGCCGAGCGCTGCGCATCGGAATCGACATCCTCGACACTGGACTCGCCGACAGTCGAGACGCGTGCGGCAAAGACGACGTCGGCATCCCGGGCGCTCGCCCGGACAAGTTCGACCGTGACGTCATTGCGAAACGTGACGTCGATGGCATCGGTGGCGTCGGCAACAGCGTGATCGCCGCTGTCGGGGAGGTTGGGCACGCTGGGAACACTACCCGCGAGAGACTATGCAGATGGGTGATCCATCAAGCTCCGGCGAGCCAGGCTTCGTGCGACCGGCGACAGCCGCCGACGCCACCGCCATCGCCATGATCCAAGAGACCTGCTGGCGTCACGACTATTCGTGGCCCGAATCGATCTTCGACGCCGTGACTGCGAGCGACGCCGAGCTTGCCTGGGCTCGAGCAGTGATCGCTCCGCCCGGGCCCGCGCACCGTCTTGTCGTCGCCACCCGTGACGGACAACCGGTGGGATTCGCCGGCATCGCGCCGTGCCTAGACGCCGACGCCGAACCCGACACCGTGGAGATCGTTGCCTGGGAGGTTCTCCCCGCCGAACGTGGGGCCGGCCACGGTTCCCGGCTCCTGGCAGCGCTCGCTGATTCGGCAACGAGCGTCGGGGCCCGTGCGCTGTCCGTGTGGATCGCTACCGCGGACGATCACCGACTGCACATCTTGCGCTCCGCCGGGTTCGACTCCGATGGAGCCCACCGCGAGATCGCCTATGACGACTCGGACACTGATGACCCGGCCGGGGCCTCACCGGTGACCCTGCGGCAAATACGGCTGTGCGCCTACCTGTAACCGGCGCGCTTGGGCGAAGAAGAATCCGGCGACTCCCCCGCTGTCGCCGGACACCTCACAATGGCGTGTCGACGCCCGCGGGCGCTACGGCTTTATGTCCCCAATTGGGGGGACACGAGTGACCGACGGACCAGCACCGTTTCCTGGACGCTTCAGGATTGCCCAGGCTCCCCCAGCAAGCCGTCCGACTGAGCCGCCGCGTACAGCTCAGTACGGGTGCGGGCCTCGCGTCCCACCGCTGCGTACTTGGCCCGAACACGGTCGAGGTACTCCTTGGCCGTGTGAGGGGAGATTTCCAACCGGCGAGCGACCGCGGTCATGGACAAGCCCGATGCGTACAGCTTCAGCGCCTCTGACTCGCGAGGGCTCAGGTCCGGTGTTCCGACAGCGGCAGCCAGGATCGACGCGAGATCGACCGACAAGTAGAGCTCGTCGGTGTATACGGTGGACAGCGCTTCCACCAGAACGTCGAGGGACACTCGCTTGGGCACGAAACCGAGTGCTCCCGCCTCGAGTCCAGCCTTGATGCTGCGCGCGTCGTCGTACGCACTGATCATCAGGACGCGACTCCCGGCCTCGAGGAGCTCACGGACGGCTTCGTCCACCGGTGCCGAACCCGGGCCGAGATCGACATCCAGCAAGCCGACGTCGGGCACCGCCTCGACGCCGGCCTGGACGCTACCTCCCACATACACCAGCTCGACCTGGCGGCCGGAGACGATGGCGCCCACCAGGAGTGACGCCAGACCCTGACGCACGAGTTCGTGGTCATCGATGACCGCGACCGACACCGCTGCTTGCTGCTGCTCCACCGGACTAGACCCCCGATACCTGCGCTGAGAGTTGCTCTTCGACGGACACCGCTCTGGGTTCCGGTGACCCACCGGCGGGCTCGTGCCAGCGCTCCTCGATGGACACAAGCCCCTGCTCTTGGTCCAAAACCTCGCAGTGATCACACACTCGTGAACCCTTCGTCGGGTCGACGTGAGCCACGAATCGGAAGACGAATCCCTCCGCGTCGTGGGAGATCGTTGCCCGCGCCGAGGATCCCCGCACGGCGACGTCGAGAAGTTGCCGCACATCATCGAACGTATCTAGGCCGGCACGAGCAGACATGCGGTCCGCGACCACCACGTTTAACTCGATGTCCCGATCGTGAGCCACCGCGAGCAACCGCAGCAGGTCACGCTCGATCATCGAGGACTCGGGCCGAAGGCGCATCACCGATCTCAACATCTGCTCACTTCGTGCACACGTCTGTCGCACATCATCGTCGTCCGGGTCGATGTCTCCTCGAGCGATACCGCGAAGAATCTCGCTCAACGCATCGGTGTCGACATTGGCGTATCGCTGTTGTGCGTTCGCCAACTTGTCTCGGCTCCGCGCCAGAGCCGCGCGCTCCACCTCCGCCTGCTGACGGTCCGACTGCGTCTGCCGATACATCCGCCGCAGAATCCATCCCATCACCATGGCGATAACGATGACGAACGTTCCCGGCTTCGCGAGTTCTCCCAACTGCCATTCTTGGCCAACCAACCACGCAATAATCGCCAGCGGCCCCGTCCATCGAGGCCCCGTCGCCACGATGACAAAGAGGAAGACTGCGCTGACTTCGGACGTCCAATCCCCCAGCGGGTTGCGTACGGCTTGGGCCTGGACCTCCACCAACATCATGGCGGGCACCAAGACGAGCGCCATGGCGCACACCCACGATGGCATCCATGTGTATCGCCGTTCCCGCGAGGCGAAAAGCAAGACGGCGGCCGTAGACACGAACAGTGCGAGAGCCAAGACATTGACGGCGGGCCGCTGGGCGAAGTTCCACGTCACCAGGGCGGAATACGCCGTGAAGAGGGTGAACGCGGACACCATCGGCACACCCACAGCCCGCAGCGGCGACATCGAGTTGACCGATCGAGCAGGAACGTACGCCGTCGTCGGCACGTTGAGCGTCACACGCGTTCCACCTTGAGGAATACTACTCACCGTCGATCGACCCCCGACGCTTTCCACGCCCTCGCCGATGACGCTGCTGATCCCAAAGCCCGGGGGGGATCCACCAACGCCACAGCCGTCGTCTTCAACGCGAACGCTCCACTGAGCCTGTCGCGACTCGTGGACTACCCGCCCCTCCACCGTCACCGTGTTGGCATGCGCATGCCTATGCGCGTTGATCAGTGACTCTCGAACAGCGCTCCCAAGAGCGGCGAAGGCGGCGTCATCGATTTCTCCACCGGCCACGTCTCGACTCAGGTCACCGACAAGGTGCACACGCACGCCCGTGGCCTCCAGGTCGACGATGGCACCGGCAAGGTCAACACGAAGGTCTCCGGTCCATGACAGGCCCGCCATCGATCCTTCGGACAACAACGTCAATACCTCGGCTGACTCCTCGGCGCGCTCGCGCAAGCGATTCCTAGTGTCGGCATCACTACCGAAACCTCCCCGTTCGATAGCCGTCAAGGTGTTGAGGACCGTTTCGTGAAGCCGGGTTTCCGCAGAGGCAATCGATGCGTCGGCGTACTCGCTCGTTGCCCGTGCGTGGTGTTGATTGCGAAGCTCGGCTGCCGAGTCGTCTCTATCCATCGCCGATCGCAACAGGCCGTTGCGAGCTGCAGTACACCCGAGGCCCAGGGTGAACGCGTACAGCGGGTACACCATCACCAGCAACCATGCCTGCCCCGCCTGACCTGCAACCACCACAACCGACACGAGCACCGCGTCGACGGTGACCATGGCGGTAATCACGATGACGGCCACTCGGCGGGCAAGAATCAGACCGGCCAGGCCGGACGCGAGGTTGACGATCGACGCTCCCACCAGCCAGCCGTCCGCCCCGGTGACTGAATTTGCCATCAAGATCAGCCCGGAGGCAGCTAGAGCGGCCATCGCCGATATCTGTATTCGCCGAGCAACACGCAGGCTCCGACGTGGGCCAAACAGCGCCACCCATGTTGCCAACCAGGCAATGATCGACGCGGCGATGAGAAGCGATGCGAGATCGCGAACCCCCGCGGTCACCGTCTCGCGCAGCGTTGGGTCTCCGACGAACCACAAGGCTTGCCAGACGGCACCGAAAACGACGAGGCCACGGACGGTTGCCGTCATGTGCTCTCTCATCGCTGTCCATCCGGGCGGGTCACCAGTGCGCCGGGGTTCATGATCCACCCGGGGTCGAGAGTCGTCTTCATCGCCCGAAGGATGTCCTCGCCAACGGGTCCGATGGCTGGAGGCATGTAGTCGCGGTGGTCGCGCCCCACTCCATGGTGGTGACTGACGGCGGCACCGCACTCGGCCAGCGCGCCCATGATGGCGGCCTTCGCTGACCGCCATCGGTCCATCGATACCCGTGGATCGCTGCGCGCCCCGGCCAGGACCGTGAAATACAGCGAGGCTCCGACCTCGTAACTGTGCGAGATGTGCGCCATGACGTAACTGTCGTCGCCCAGCTCCGCGCGAACGACCTTCGTAAGCGTGTGGTGAGTGTCATCAATCGCGGACCACACCACGACGGTCTCGAACGTCTCCACCAGGTATCCCGCGTCCATCAACGCGTCGCGCTGGTAGGGACCAAGGAACCGTGAAGCAACCCACGCGCGACCGGGGCGACCACCGATGGATACCGCTCCTGCATCGGCGAGGGTTTCACGGGCGAAGGCGCGCATTGCTGCCAGCGTGGTAGCCGACTCCGACTCCCACCCCAAAATGATCAACGAACCCGGAAGGGCTCGACGTAGGCGCACGTACGTCGAGAAGGCCCCACCGAGCACACCGCCTGGTCCCGACATCGTCAGCAACGCCTTCGTTTCGGCTTCATCCGATGCGCGCATGATCGTGGGTCGCAGCGGTGAACGCGTCAATGCGCGAACGACATTGGCGGCCGCAGAGAAATCTCCAGGCACGATCGCCGCGGAGTACTCGCGCAACGTGGGAAACGCTCGAACGCGCAGGTCGGCGGAGGTGACGATTCCCAGCGCACCCTCACTTCCCAGTACCACGTGGCGCAGATCGGGGCCGGTCGCGGACGCGGGATAGCCACCGACCGACAGTGTCCCGACCGGCGTGGCGAGCTCGGCACCCACGAGAAGGTCTTCGATCCGTCCGTAGCCGCTCGAGGATTGGCCCGAGGAACGAGTCGCGATATAGCCGCCGATGGTTGCTCGCTCGAAAGATTGCGGAAAGTGGCCCAGGGTCCAGCCGAGCTCATTCAGGTAGGACTCCAGTTGCGGGCCCGTCGCGCCGGCTTGGACGGTGACTATCCCGGACTCGGCATCCAGGTTCTGCACCTCGGACATGCGATCCAACGAGCACACCACCACCGTGTCGAGGTCGGGGGTGTCCACGCCACCGGTGACCGATGTTCCGCCACCGACGGGCACCACCGCGATGCCCTGTGCCGAGCACGCGGCGAGCACTTCGAGAACATGTTCGTGACTCGCCGGAAAGACCACAGCGTCGGGTAGCCGAGCCGCTTCTCCTGCCCGCCAACTCATTAAGTTCAGGTAGGACATGCCACGCGAGAACCGCGCACGCATGGACGCGTCGAGACTCCACTCCACGCCCGGGAAGAGCGCGCGCATCCGCTCGGGCGTCAAGGCAGGGTCGTCTGCAGCGGTTCTTCCAGCGATCCTTCCGGCGGTCTCGCTCGGATCGGGGGCACCGAGCGGCTCACCCAGGCGTGCGCGCGCGAAAGCCTCGGTTCTCGGGTCGAGAACCCGTCCCGACGGCGTCTCGCCCCACGCCCCCAGCGGTGCCCCGTGATCCACAGCCCGAAGCCTGCCATGCAGGCGCCGATCACCGGGGGTAACGTCAGAAATGCTGAAAGCGTTAACTACCGGAGGTGTCGTGGAGACGACGTACGTGCCGATCGGTGATCCGTCCACTGATCTCTCGCAGCAGCGCCGTCAACGGGAGTGGAGTGCGCTACTCGACGGACACACAAACGACCACACAAGCGGCCACTCAGGCGGCCCGACGGTGGACGTCGTCGTCATTGGCGGTGGCATCACCGGCACCGGGATCGCGCTCGACGCTGCGAGCCGTGGGCTGCGAACCGTCCTTGTCGAACGCGAGGACCTGGCTTTCGGCACATCTCGCTGGTCGAGCAAGCTCGTGCACGGAGGGTTGCGGTACCTGGCCACCGGTCATGCAGATGTCGCATGGGAAAGCGCCGTCGAACGCGGTCACTTGATGACGACAATCGCCCCGCATCTCATTCGGGCGCTGCCGCAGATCGTTCCGGTGATGACCGACACGTCGATGCTCTCGGCGGCGGTGACCAGGGCCGGTTTCCTCGCCGGAGACCTTCTGCGCGCCGGCGCGCGAACCCCCGCCCACGTCTTGCCCCCCGCGCACTGGATCTCTCGGAACAAGGTGCGCTCGCTCGCACCGTGCATCGATGCGCAGTCTCTCCGCGGTGGCGTAATGGCCTGGGATGGTCAATTGAACGATGATGCGCGCCTGGTCGTTGCCGTCGCGCGCACCGCCGCCTTCCTCGGTGCATCGATCCTGACCAAGGTGGAGGCAACGGATATCCACCCCCACGGCGTTCGACTACACGACCGCGTGTCCGGCAGCAGCGTCGACGTTGCGGCCAGCCATGTCATCACCGCCACCGGTGTCTGGGCCGAGGAACTCGACCCACGCGTCCAGGTACGCCCCTCGCGCGGGACGCACGTCGTTCTCGACGCGCGTCGACTCGGCTCGCCGCGGGCAGCGCTCACCATTCCCGTTACCGGCATGGACGCCCGCTACTGCTTCCTGCTGCCGCGACCCGACGGCACGGTTCTCGCCGGCATCACCGATATCGGTGTGGATCACATCGATGCCGTCCCACAGGCGCCCGAGGAAGAGGTCACCTGGATCCTGCGTCAGGTAAGTCGAGTCTTGGCAACCGAACTCACCGCGGCCGATGTGCTCGGCACATTCGCCGGGCTTCGACCACTTGTCTCCATGGTGGATCCTGACGATCTCACCGACGGCGCAACATCGGATGTCTCGCGCAAGCACTTGGTGTCTCGATCGAGCACCGGATCGATCACGGTGACCGGCGGCAAACTCACCACGTACCGGCGAATGGCTGAAGATGCGGTCGACATGATCACCGACCGACCCTGCCGGACGCGCTCGATCGCCCTGGTCGGCGCACAACCCGGTACCCCTGCTCGCTCCCCTGGGTTCTTCGACGCCGATCCCTTCACGATGCGCTACGGGGCAGAGGCAACGCGCGTTCGAGAACTCGCAACCCTGTTCACGGATCCACAGGCGGCGCTCGCGCCCATCGCCTCGCACACGAGTGCCTCCCGCGTCGATGTCGCCCACGCGATTTTGCACGAGGGAGCCCTGGATACCGATGACGTTCTTTCTCGGCGGCTGCGGTTGGATTCGGTCGATGCCGACATACCCGCCGCCCGCTCTGCGGTCGAGGAAGTATTCGCGATCCTCACACGCGAAGGGCTTACGCCAGCAGGTGTGTTCTGACCGCTGACGATTCCCTGCGCCCGATCACCGTCAACGCTGTGGGCATCGGAGTCGCCACCGGGGCTTACGGTCTGTCGTTCGGCGCGATCTCCGTCGCCAGCGGTCTGGACGTGTGGCAGACGCAGTTTCTGAGTCTCGGAATGTTCACCGGGGCTTCGCAGTTCGCCCTGGTCGGGATTCTCGGTACGGGCGGTGGCGCCCTTGTCGCCGTCGTGACTGCCCTGTTGTTGGGCGCGCGCAATTCTTTGTATGCGCTCAGTCTCCGCTCGTTCGTGACCACACCCCGCCGACCCTCGATCGTGCGCACCATGGGCCAAGCCCAGCTCACCATCGACGAATCGACCGCGATGGCTATCCGCTATCCGGAAGGTTCGCCGCAGGCCCGGCATGCTTTCTGGGCCACCGGCATCGCCATCTACGTGCTGTGGAATCTGGGCACGCTCATCGGTGCCCTTGGGGCGGCAGCGCTCGATGACCCGCGCACCCTGGGCTTGGACGCGGCGGTGCCGGCCGGATTCATTGCGCTGCTGTGGCCCCGACTTCGCGACCGGAGCACGATCGCCCTGGCCTTGGTGAGCGCAGCGGTCGCGATTGCGCTTGTTCCTGTGCTGCGTCCGGGGCTTCCCGTCCTGTCCGCGGTGCTGGTCGCACTCGTCGCCGAGCGGTTCATGGCCCGGAGGCGCGCATGATCTGGCCCGCCGTGATCGTCGGCTCCCTCGGGGCCTACCTACTGAAACTCTCCGGGTACGTCATCCCGGAGCGAGTGCTGGACAACCCACGGTTGCAGCGGCTGACGACGATACTGCCGATCGCCTTGCTAGCGGCGCTGGTCGGTGTGCAGACGTTTTCTACTGGCGACGCCGTGCAGGTCGATGCCCGTGTCGCCGGACTGGCAGCCGCCATCGTTGCGCTGGCTCTGCGAGCCCCCTTCTTGGTCGTGATCCTCGTCGCCGCGGCGACGGCCGCCGTCCTGCGCGGTGCCGGCCTAGCTCCGTAGCGAGCGGACATACAGGTTCGATGCTTGGCGCATTGCCGCGCGGGCGCGCTTGCGATCCCGTGCATCGTCGTAGGCCACCGCCAAACGAAACCACGCGCGCCAGTCCTCACTGGTTTCCTCAGCTTCCTGGGCGTACCGCTCGAAGTTGCGGTCGGCGTCGGCCTTGGTGGGTCGTCCGGACGGCGTGAGGTCGCCGTCGTAAGTGGGAAGGGCATTCTCAGCGGCCAGCGTCTGGCCCATCTGGCGCGTGCGCCAGCCGAACCAGAGTTCACGAACGATGAGGGCTAGTCCAATCACCGGAATGACAATGATCGCCACGGCAAGAACAATCTGCAACGGATCTGTCGATACCAACAGAATCCACGCTCGACTCGCGGCAATCACGGCGTAGGCGACGCTGGCAATCACCATCGCGGCCGTGATGAGCAATACCCACACCTTGGTCATCAGCGGTTACGCCTACAGATCGAGGTAATCAGCGAGCCCCACCGTAACCCCCGGGTGTTCCCCCACGCGGCGCACCGCGAGGATCACGCCCGGCATGAAGCAACCGCGGTCGAGGGAGTCGTGTCGAATGGACAACGTCTCTCCCGGACCGCCGAACAAGACCTCCTGATGTGCGACGAGACCACGCAGCCGGATTGAATGCACGGGGATGTCGTCTACCCGAGCCCCCCGAGCACCGTCGAGTTGACTCAGTGTCGCGTCGGGAGCCGGTTGCAGATCTGCGCGCGCGTGGGCGATCGCCGCAGCCGTGTGTGCGGCCGTGCCCGAGGGCGCGTCGACCTTGTCCGGGTGATGCAACTCCACGATCTCCACCGACTCGAAGTAGCGCGCGGCGCGAACGGATAGGTGCGTCATCAAGACAGCACCGATGCTGAAGTTCGGAGCGATCAGTACGCCGACACCCGAGTGCCCGGCGGTCCACTCCTGAACGCGGGCGAGGCGATCGTCATCGAACCCAGTGGTCCCCACCACGCAGTGCATTCCCGCACCGATAGCGAACTCCAGGTTCCCCATCACCGCGTCGGGGGTCGTGAAATCAATGACCGCATCGCATGACTGCGCAACCAACTCATCGAGAGAATCACCGATGTCCAGAGCCGCTGCTAGCTCCATCTCTGGTGCGGCCAACACGGCTTCCACAACGGCGGCGCCCATGCGGCCACGGGCGCCGGTGACTCCCACACGTAGGGGTGACGTCGTCATGGTGACCAGCCTACGGGCATGCCGTCAAGCGAAAGGTGGGGCCGATCACCGGTCGACCCCACCCTCGCGTTCACACTTCAGCTAGCACTTCGAGCGGTAAGCCGCCTTCTTGCCGAAGTTGGTGTTCACGTTCTTGTCGGTAAGAATCGTGAAACCAGTCGTAATCTTCTTCGTGGTCTTCTCGCCATTAATGGCGCGCAGAGCCTGGGCAACACCCTGCGTTCCGATGTTGTAGGGCTTCTGAGCGATCAGAGCCTGGACTGTGCCGTCCTTGAGGGCCTTGATCTGGTCGGGGCCGGCGTCGAATCCGATGATGATGATCTCGCCTTCCTTGCCGGCCTGCTTGATACCCGTAGCAGCGCCTTGTGCGGAGAACAGGTTGCTCGCGAAGATGGCCTTCAGATCAGGGTTGGCCGCAATAGCTGCCGAGGTGATCTGAGCCGCGATCGCGGGCTCGTTCTGCGAGTACTCCTGGCCGATGAACTCGAAGTTGCTGTTCTTCGCCACTGCATCCTTGAAGCCCGCATCACGAGCGTCCGTGGTGCTGATTCCCGGCCGGACACCGATGCCCATGACCTTCCCGCTACTTACACCAGCGCGTTGGACTGCCTTGAGAGCAGCCGCACCACCGGCGTAGTTGTTGGAGGAAATCGCCGACACTGCGACCTGCGCGGGCTTGTTGACGGTTGTGTCAACGAGGACCACCTCGATACCAGCCTTCTTGGCCTTCTCCAGTGGCTTCTGCATAGCCTTCACATCGTTGGGTGCGATGAGAATGGCGTCCGGCTTCGATGCGATCACAGCATCGAGAATCGGCTTCTGCAGCGTGGCGTCGAACTTCTGAGGTCCGACGGTCTTGACGTTAGCGCCTGCCTTCTTGGCAGCAGCCTTCACACCACAATTCATGGTGATGTAGAAGCCGTCACCCTTGACGCCTTGAATAAAGGTGATGTCCTCCCCGGCTGCCATCGCCCCGGGCGCAATACCCAAGCCGAGGCCACCGAGAACACCAACGCTAAGCGCGCCTGCAACGGCCCGCTTCACAGTTGCTCTACTCACTATTTCCCTCTTTCCTTGTTGACCCAATCGTCAGGCCCCCTATGGCCATCGGTTTGGGCTTTTTCCCTGATGATCGGCGGGCTCTCGCCCGCCTGACACCGTCGATGTAGACAGCGCCGATCAGGAAGATTCCTACGACGACCTCCTGCCAGAAGGCCTGAACACCACTGATGACAAATCCTTGACGCAGAGTGACGGGGATGAGCAAGCCGATCACGGTGCCGAAGATGGTTCCGACACCGCCGAACAAACTCGTACCGCCGATGACGACTCCGGCGATGACCGCCAGGTTGGTGAGCGAGTTACCAGCAATCGTTGTCTGCTGGTAGAGCGCGAGGCTGAGGTAGCCACCAATACCGGCACAGACGCCCGAGACGATGTAGACCCAGATCAACTGCTTGTCGACCCGGATGCCAATACGCCGACACGCCTCCATGTTGGAGCCGAGGGCGTAGGTGTACAGCCCGAACTTGGTCTTGTGCAGCAATATGCCGCCCAACACAACGATCACCAGTGCGATAACCGCGAGGGTGGGAATCTGCCAGACGATGTCTCCGAAGCCGACGGTGTCTACGAGAACCTCCGGCACGTTGTACAGATCGATGCCGCCGGTGATGACCTGCGAAATACCCAGAGCCATACCCATGGTGCCCAGCGTGACAATGAAGGCGGGAACATTTGCTTTGGCAACCAAGAAGCCGTTGATGAACCCCCACAGCGCACCGGCGAGTACCGCCACGACCGCACCGACCGCCGCGATAGCCCATCCTTCGGTGCCCAGGCTCTCCATCACCAGCGCCGACATGACGCTCGCGAAGACCAGGACCGAGCCGATGGACAGATCGATCCCCGCAGTGATGATCACGAAGGTGACGCCCACTCCCAGAACGATGAAAATCGAAGCGTTCACGATGATCGATCGGAAGTTAAAGACACTCAAGAAGGCGTCCGGGTTGATGATCGTGAAGAGCACCATCATGCCGAGGAGGACGAGAACGATCTGGGTTGCTTGAGCTCGTGTGATGCTGCGGATGACGCTGCGATTGTCGTCAGCGACGATCTCCTCTACTTGGGCTTCCTGAGTCGCGGTCACAATCTCTCCTCATCCAACGCACCCGTCATGGCGCCGACGAGTTCTTCGAGTGATGTGTCTGCAGATTGGTAAGTCGCGACGCGACGACCACGGCGCAGGACCTGGACGCGATCCGCGACGCCGAGCACCTCCGGCATCGAGTGGGAGATGAAGACCACACCTATGCCCTTATCTCGAACCCGCTTGATCAGCTCGAGAACGTTGTGGGTCTGGACGACTCCCAGGGCGGCCGTCGGCTCATCGAGAAAGATGATCTTGTTCGCCCAGGAGGCTGCGCGAGCCACGGCAACACTCTGCTTCTGCCCACCGGACATATCCCCCACCGGCACCGATAGTGCGCGGACGGTGGCACCCAGCTCAGCGAAAGCCTCGCCGGAGTTCTCCCGCATCTTCTTGTTGTCCATGAAGCCGAGCCATCCCAGGGGGGCGCGACGACGCACCTCACGACCGAGGTAAAGATTGCGCACCGGGTCAAGGTGAGGACACAGCGCGAGATCCTGAAAGACCGTCTCGATGCCGAGATCACGAGCAACCGAGGGACTGCTCATGGTGACGTCTTCACCCATGAAACTGATCTGGCCATCTTCCATTTCTTCGGCACCGGACATGATCTTGATCAACGTGCTCTTTCCGGCACCGTTGTCACCGATCAGTGCCGTGACCTCACCCGGCTCAACATCGAAATCACACCCATCGAGCGCGACCACCTGCCCGTAGGTTCGAACGATGCCTCGTGCCTCCAATAGCGGCATACCTACCTCGCTCCCGTCGTCGCGTTCATCCATGGCGTGGCCCGTCCACTAATCGCCTCACGGCATGCGTCCAAACGAGGCGCCGACTGCTCAGTGAAGAATTTGGCGCGTTCGCTCGCGCTCATTCCGATGGACTCTTTCCACAGCGCGCGTCCGGCAATGAAACCAGAGGCTCCTCCCTCGTCGCAGGAGATGCGGAGAACTTCGGTGAATTCCTCAAAGTCCACCCCGGCGCTTAGAACCGCCCACGGGACATTGATCGAGTCGGCCAGCTGTCGACATGCCTGGGGGCTGCCTGGGTACTCCAACTTCAGCAAGTCCATCCCCAGTTCGGACAGCGCGATGGCCGATTGGACGATCGCCTCGGACTTCACCTCACCCGCCAAGGGCTCCTCACCCGGCAGCGGGTAGACCAAGTTCTCGATCACACTAGGGATGCCTGCGGCCTTACAGTCGGCCACCACGGCGCGAACAACGTCCAGCGCTTCAGCGACAAGATCGGGTTCACCTGGTGCTGCCTGGCGAAGAGCATTCACCTGGACGAGAAACTTCACCGCATCACCGCCTTGGTCGAGAACCCAGCGGCCGTTCTGTTCTTCTATGCGATGGGCGCGCGGTTCTCCGTTGTAGTTCCCGCGATCGGACGGCTCGGCTGCCACCAGCAACCCACAGGTCGACGCCAACTGGCCTGATTCACGCACCGCCGGAACACCGAAATCCGGATCCAGCAGCAACCCGGTCGCACCGGGTGAGAGGTTGGCAGCGACATCGACTTTGGCTTGGGCCATCACCTCGGGCGTCGCCTCCTCGCCAACGGCGTCGAACATCCGCCGCAAGGTGTTGCGCTGGTCCATCGCAATAATCGCGAACGTGCCGTCGTCATCTGCGATATCTGCCAAGGTCTTCACGAAACGGTCTCCTTTTGTTGTTGTAGTGGATGCTGTCCAGGCGGTTGGACATGGCGCGCAAGTTCGCGGGTGAGCTCTTCATCGGTTATCCCGGCGGCGATGCCGGCAAACGCTGCCGCGCCCCGAACGCCCGGCTGCGTGACCGCGCTTCGGGACAGACCCGCCAGCAGGCCGCCTTTGGCGCGCAGAACCCCGTCGAGTTGCGCCCAGCCACCCCCGGCAATGACCTGATCGGATGGGCCGGTGACAGATGTCAAGGTCTCCAGGCAGCCCCGCATGGATTGGATTCCGTAATCGATAGCCGCGGCGACGACCTCATCAGGCGAGCACGTGTCGTGTAGCGAAATCCGAACTTCGTTTACCCATCCGCCAGGCTCGCTCACGCTGACAACATCTTTCCCCGACCCCTCGTTCTGCCATGCGTTTACCAGGCGGGAGCGTTCTGCGTGGTCATTGACACCCAACATCGCCATGATGCGCTCCATCACCAACCCGAACCTGGTTGCTCCGAGTACAGCCGTATGACCGCTAAGAGCGTGACGTCCCACCGACAGGCCACCGGCCACGAGTTGTGCGCGCGAGTCGGCATCGATCACCCACGGAACGCTGCGCACGAGGACGTCTGCCGTCCCGCAGGAGTTGAACAATTGATTGGACCCGACCGCACCCGAACCGATCGCAGCGACCAGATGATCGTGCCCGGTGACCGTGACGACTGCTCCCTGCATGCTCTCCGGGCACCCATCCCCGACGACTCCCAGGCTGGTTCCCGCCCCGACGAAGGGCGGAATGAAGTCCTGCGATGCCCCGATGAGGTCCAGCGCTTGAGTCCACGGCCGACCGTCTTGATCCCACAAGGCAGTACGCGATGCCAACGACGGCTCGGTCGCACGGGTTCCGGTGAGACGAAAACCAAGGAACTCCTGCGCATTCAGCCACACGTCGCCGGTGTTGATGGTGAATCCCTGCGCTTGCAGCCACAACAACTTCGACAACGAGCACTCGGCCTTCAGTGCCAGGCCCGTGGTCCCCGCAAACGCGTCGCGAAGGTTCGGTGGCAAGTCGTCGAGTTCGGCGGCCCCACGTTGGTCGAACCACGCGAAGGCACGATGTCGCGCAGCACCGTGTTCATCGACGACAACACCGGTCTCGGCCATTCCCGTAATGCCGATGCCGATGGGCTGTGTTCCGGTCGTCTCCACGAGTTCGGTCACGAGGTCGATGAAGTCGCGCGTCAAGCGCTCGACATCTAAGTCAGTCTCACCCCCGGCACCGACGTTCCACGGGGTCACCACGCTCGCCTCACCGAGACTGCGCCCGTCCAACGCGAAAGCTGCTGCCTTCATGCTCGTCGTTCCGACATCGACCCCGACGACAACCCTTTCACGGCTCACCGGACACCACCCCCCGCTGGGGCCGTGGTAACCCTGGGGCGGATTTCACCGGATCCGCGTTCGATCAGTGTCATGTCGATGATCTCGTCGTCAGGGGTATCCGCGTCGCCGTGCATCCGTCCGCGCAGCCGATCCAGTGCCCGTCGCGCCAGTGTCCGAGCACTGTGGTCAACGACGGTGACCGGAGGCGAGACCAGGTCTGCCAACTCCACATCCCCGAAAGACACCAACGCTGTATCTGTTCGGTTCTGATGGTGCAAAGCCTTGATCACGCCGACGGTGGTTTCCGAGCGGGCGCTGAATATCCCCGTTGGCGGCTGCGCGAGGTCGAGTAGTTGGAGCGTCGCCCGGTAGGCGTCATCGGCCCGCTCGCAGTCCAGGGCTTCCAGGCGAGAGTCCACATCAAGGGACCACTCGCGCAGTGCGCTTCGGTAACCCTCGAGCCGATAGGCGGAGGTCCTGATTCTCATGTCGTCTGCCACGATGGCTATCCGCTGATGACCATGCCGACACAGGTGCTCGGTCGCTCGCTTGGCCCATCCGCGGTCATCAACGAGAACCGCTCCAGAATCCAGCCCTTCGGGTCGACGGTCCAAGAAGACCACGGGTGTTCGCACTACCGTGAGAAATGAGTAGTCGGCCAGGAAGGGAGTGACGATGATGCCGGCGACGCGTCGCGCCAAGAGACTGTCAATAACCCGCTGCTCTTCCCGGGGATCGCGCGAGTTCGTGGCCACGAGCACTTTGATCCCGCCCTCGAAAGCGGCCCGCTCGATTTCTTCGATCATGCTTGCGAAGAACGGGTCACCGATGGTGGGAACTACCACGGCGATGGTCTCGTCCACACCGGTGCGCAGGGAGCGGGCGAGGACGTCCACGTGATACCCGAGCTCGTTCATTGCGTCTTGCACCCGACGCCGCGTACCGTCGGCTACCCGCGGATCACCGTTAAGCACCCGAGACGCCGTCTTGGTGCTGGTGCCTGCGCGCTGGGCAACATCAACCAAGCGGACGGGCTGCATACTCACCGCGCCCCCACCGCCTCGACCTCCGCCACGCCCATCTCGGCCGCGATGTGTAGAGCTCGAGATCGCTCGACTCCACCCGCACGCACCACTTCACACGAAGCGCTCGCGCAGGCGACGCCGAAACCAACCGCAGCCACCCAATCGACATCTCGACCCGATTCCAGATCGTGATGCCACCGTGCGGCAAGACCCGCGACGAACGAGTCTCCCGCCCCCACTGCGCTCACCACGTCCACGCTCGGGGCATCGATCCAGCCGCGCTCGTCACCGTTGGAGAAGGCAACGCCCGCTGACCCTGCGGTGACGCACGCCATGTGCGTGGTCTTCTCTGCACACCGGTCGGCCAGCTCCATGGCTTCTGCACGGGTGCTCGCGTCATCCAAGGTGGAATCATCGAAAACGGAAGTGTCCGCCGAGGTCCAAGCCGCGTGGGCCTCGTGAATATTCGGGGCGACGAGGTCGGGGTGCGCAGACATTGCGGACGCAAGCCACGTCGGGGCGGTATCGAGGATCACCCGAGCTCCACGGGCATGGCAGGCTCGTACGAGACGTGCAGCGGCATCATCGGGCAGCCCGGCCGGTAGTGAACCCATGACCAGGACCAGGTCGTCTGACTGCACCCGATCTGTGGCGAACTCGACGAAGGCGTCCCATTCAGCTTCGGGTAGCCGGTGACCGGCGTCGTTAACGACGGTGACTCGATGACTGGCTGACTCTCGATAGATGCTGGCGATGCGCACGAAACCACTGACTTCGAATGCCTCGACGTCGGCTCCCTCCTCGGACAGCAGTCGCTGATACCGCTGACCGTCGTCCCTGCCTACGGGGGCGATAAGTGTCACGGGCACCTGCAACGCCCGCAGCGCCCGAGCCACGTTGACACCCTTGCCGCCGGCGGTTACCTCCACCTCCAGGGTCCGCATCACCGTTCCAGGAATCAATCGCTCGACGGCGATGGTCCTGTCGAAGACCGGATTGGGATTCACGACGACTATCGCCATCGGTCCTCCCTGTCGTAGGTAATCGATTTCGCGCGCCGAGGTAATCGTTGTCATTGTTGTAGTGACGGGAGTCTGTCCCCTTGAGTGTCATCGGGCGAGCGGCCTCACCCTTCGTTATCAAAACGTGATCTAAGCGAAGCGACGATCTCAGGAACGGGAAGTTCCCCGTTCACCGCATGGTGTGGCACCCCAGGGGGAGGTTTGGGGACGGCCGCATCACTACGCCCTGCATCCCGAGCGGCGCCGCGCAGGGCGATCCGCTCGCTGAGGGCCCGCGCACCCGTCTGGATCCAGACCAGGTCCACCGGCTTCCCTCCGATGTCACGAACAAATTGCGACCACGGTGCTTCGCCCGCAATTTCCTGCGTGAAGGGTGCAACGGCCATCACCGTCGCGCTTCGCCGCTCGGATGTGATCGCATCGATCAGGCATCGGTAACGCTGCACCCGGTAGGCAGCGTTGATCTGCCACGGCCTTGCTTCGGGGTGCTCGTGCAACGCCGTGTCCACGACGTTCGCTGCCACGACGTCGAGGTCGACGATTGCGGCGCCCATGGTCGGCGCCCACGCATGCGCGAGTGTGGTCTTGCCACTGCCCGCTACCCCACTGATCACGTAGACCGGATGCGTAGACATCGATGACCTTTCTCCTGGTTCAACGCGCGCCAAGAACTTCGCACTAGGGTCAATCCAACCGGACGTTTAGCAAAGGTGGTGCATCGCGATGAATTTGCGCTCTGTCCACGGGGCCGAATCCGTGTCGATTGCCAGTACCCGTGCCACCGCAGAGATCACGCTGACTGGTGGCCACATCGCACCGGTCACCTTCGTGTTGGGCGACCGCGAGGTTCGGCCCTACTCCCTGCCACCGTGGCAACCGCAGGACTTCCCCGACATGGAGCCGATCCTGTCCCACCTGCGCGGGGACTTTTTCTGCATGCCTTTCGGCGAGACGGCTGCTGGACCCATCCACGGAGAGGTTGCGAACAATCGATGGCACGTGGATCGCCACGGACCCTCCAGCGTCACCCTCTCGATGCGCGCCTCGGATCTGGACGCCGACATTCACAAGACCGTCTCGGTCAACGACAATGATGCGGTTCTCTACCAACAGGTGCGCTCGCACGGACTCCAGGGGCGGTGGAACTACGGCACCCACCCGGTGCTCGACTTTTCCACGCTCCCGCCGGGGTCAGGCCGGTTGTCCACGAGTCCCATGCGGTACTGCTCGGTCCATCCGACGCTGTTCTCGCTAGCCGAACGCGGTGAGACCCAGGTGCTGCAGCCGGGGGCCGAATTCACCGACCTCGCGGCCGTTCCTCGGATGGACGGTTCCACCCTGGATCTGACGCACTACCCCACCGAGCCCGGCCACGAAGATCTCGTGATGTTGGTGAACGACCCCGAGGCGGGAGACCTGGGGTGGTCGGCGATGGTTGTCGAGGACTATGTGTGGATCGCGCTCAAATCGGTTCGAAGACTGCCGATGACGTTGCTGTGGATTACCAACGGTGGGCGAACCGCCGACCCGTGGCAGGGCCGCCACGTCGGGCGCATGGGGATAGAAGACGTGTGTTCCTACTTCGCCATCGGACCGGAAGCCTCTCTCGACAATCCCTTGGTCGACCGCGGAATCGCGACGTTCCAGACGTTCGACGACGAGCACCAACTGGACCTGCGCACCGCGCATCTGGTCGCACCGGTGGGGTCAGACTTCGACGTGGTCTCGCAGGTGACGACGACCGGCAACGGCACGGTCCGCATCGACGCGGTCTCCGGCGCATCGGTCACTGCGTCCGTCGACTGGGGGTTCGTCCTCGGCTAGGGCGTTACCCGACGGCCGAGAAAGTATGGCCGGCATCGAAGGGCCCGATCGCTGCGACGGTGAAGTTCTGGGTGAATAGGTCGGAGGCGACGGCATGGACGTCGTCGCGGGTCACCGCATCGACGCGATCGAGGACGCGGCTCATGTCATCCAGTGGCTCCCCGCTGAGTTCGGACTTCGCGTTTCGAGACATGCGTGATCCCGGGTCTTCTTGGCCCAGCACCATGGAGCCTTTCACCTGCCCCTTGGCCCGCTCGAGTTCCTCCGGCGTCAGGCCGTCGCGCGCCACAGATTGGAGCTCGCTCACACACACGTCCATCACCGTGTCCGCCTTCGATGGCAAACACCCGGTGTAAATGCCGAAGACTCCGGCGTCGGCAAACGACTGGGTGTAGGCGAAGACGGAGTACGCCAGGCCGCGCTTCTCGCGCACTTCTTGAAACAGGCGCGAACTCATCCCACCACCCAGAGCAGTACTGAGAACCGCCACGGCGTAGCGTCGCTCATCCCCGCGAACCAGTCCGGGTGTCCCCATCATCACGTGCGCCTGCTCGGTCGCCCGGCTCACGATGCGGACCGTGTCGGCTTTCCACCGACGCCTGCGTGCGGGTCGAGCCGGTGCCGCGTCAACCGACGGCTCGAGCCGATCGGCGAACATCTCCCGGATCTGGCGCACGACCTGGGCATGATCGACGTTTCCGGCCACCGAGATAACCATTCGATCCGGCGTGTAGGCCTTGCGGTAGAAGCGACGAATCGCGTTCTGCGGCAGAGCTGTGATGGTGTTGACGGTGCCAAGAATCGGTCGGCCCAACGGTGAATCCCCGAACATGGCCAGGGCGAATTCGTCGTGCACCAACTCGCCGGGCTCGTCGTCGTACATCGCGATCTCTTCGAAGATCACCGAGCGCTCGGCTTCAATGTCGTCGCCGGTCAACGTCGCGTGCAGCACCACATCGCATACGACATCGAGAGCCATCGGCAGATGCTCATCGAGTACTCGGGCGTGATAGCAGGTGTGCTCTTTCGTGGTGAACGCGTTCAGATCACCGCCCACCGACTCGATCTCTGCCGAGATCGTCATGGCGTCGCGAGATTCGGTCCCCTTGAACAGCAAGTGTTCGAGGAAGTGGGCCGAGCCCATCTGGGATGCCGGCTCATCCCGTGAACCAGCCGCGACCCACACGCCCAGGGCTACCGAGCGAACTCCCGGGACGTACTCAGTGATGACCCGCAGGCCGCCGGGGAGAGTGGTCCGCTTGACCACTCCCCCGTCGGCACCACGAATAAGCGTCGCGGTCTGGGCGCGATTAGGCAACGATCACGCCTCGGTGGACTCGTCGCTGTTCTCAAGCACCGGGGCCAGAGACAACTTGCCGCGCTGATCGATCTCCTTGATCTCCACCTGCACCTTGTCGCCGACGTTCAGCACCTCTTCGACGGTTTCGATGCGCTTCTTGTCGGTCAACTTCTTCACCTCGGAGATATGGAGCAGTCCGTCCTTACCCGGAACCAGGGAGATGAAGGCACCGAAATTGGTCGTCTTGACCACCGTTCCCAGGTACCGCTCACCCACCTCGGGCATCGTCGGATTGGCGATGTTGTTGATCGCCGTCCGCGCCGCTTCGGCGGAAGTACCGTCCGTCGCACCGATGTAGATCGTGCCGTCGTCCTCGATGGTGATGTCGGCGCCGGTGTCTTCCTGGATCTGGTTGATGATCTTGCCCTTCGGCCCGATCACCTCGCCGATCTTGTCGACGGGGACCTTCACCGAGATAACCCGCGGTGCCGTATCCGCCATCTCGTCCGGGGCATCGATCGCCTCGTTCATCACGTCGAGAATCGTCATCCGCGCGTCCCGAGCCTGGGTCAGAGCGCCCGCGAGAATATCCGCAGGAATCCCGTCCAACTTGGTGTCCAACTGCAGGGCGGTGACGAACTCGCGGGTGCCGGCGACCTTGAAGTCCATGTCGCCGTAGGCATCCTCAGCTCCCAGGATGTCGGTCAACGTCACGTACTCCGTCGAGCCATCGACGTTACCGGAGATGAGCCCCATCGCGATACCCGCGACAGGCGCCTTCAACGGAACGCCCGCGTTCAGCAACGCCATGGTCGATGCGCACACCGAGCCCATGGATGTCGAGCCGTTGGAGCCGAGAGCCTCGGACACCTGCCGGATCGCGTAGGGGAACTCCTCACGGGTCGGCAGGACGGGCAGCAGGGCGCGTTCGGCGAGCGCACCGTGTCCGATTTCGCGTCGCTTGGGCGACCCGACCCGACCAGTTTCGCCGGTGCTGTAAGGCGGGAAGTTGTAGTTGTGCATGTACCGCTTGCGGTTGTCCGGATTCAAGGTGTCCAACAGCTGCTCCATGCGCAGCATGTTCAGAGTCGTCACGCCCAGAATTTGCGTTTCTCCGCGCTCGAACAGTGCAGAGCCATGGGTCCGCGGCAGGATGTCCACCTCGGCGCTCAGTGCACGAATGTCGGTGAGTCCTCGTCCGTCGATGCGGACCTTGTCACGAAGAACACGGTCGCGTACCGCCGTCTTGGTGACGGCTCGGAACGCTGCGGAGAGTTCCTTCTCCCGGCCTTCGAAGTTCGCGACCAACTCGGCGACCACGGTCGTCTTGATGTCGTCCAGACGTGCTTCGCGAGGAGCCTTCTCCACGATGACGAGAGCATCACGCACATCCGCGATAGCGAGGCGCTCCACGGCGTCGTAGACGTCGTCTTCGAACTCCAGGAAGACCGGGTAATCCGCGACGGGCTTCGCCGCCGCGTCGGCCAACTCCTGCTGCGCGTCACATAGCGCGCGAATGAACGGCTTCGCAGCATCCAGGCCCGCGCCGACGATCTCCTCCGTCGGAGCTTGCGCACCCACGGCAACGAGGTCAATCGTCTTGTCGGTGGCCTCGGCCTCGACCATCATGATGGCGACGTCGTCCCCGGCTACCCGACCGGCCACGACCATGTCGAACACGGCCGTCTCGAGCTGCTCGTGCGTCGGGAAGCCGACCCACTGACCGTCGATCAGGGCGATGCGCACACCGCCGACGGGTCCGCTGAACGGCAGCCCCGACAGTTGCGTGGACGCGGAAGCCCCGTTAATGGCAACAACGTCGTAGAGGTCATTGGGGTTGAGCGACATGACCGTGACGACAACCTGGACCTCGTTACGCAGGCCCTTCTTGAAGGTCGGCCGGAGCGGACGGTCGATCAATCGACAGGTGAGAATCGCGTCCTCGGTGGGGCGTCCTTCGCGCCGGAAGAACGATCCGGGGATGCGACCCACGGAATACATGCGCTCCTCGACGTCCACGGTCAGTGGGAAGAAGTCGAGTTGGTCTTTCGGATTCTTCGATGCCGTCGTGGCGCTCAGCAGCAAGGTGCCGCCGTCCAGGGAGACGGTGACTGATCCTGCTGCCTGTCGAGCGAGTCGACCGGTCTCGAAGGTAACGGTGCGCGTTCCATGCGCACCGTTGTCAATGACGGCCTCGGCCGTCGAGATCTGGGTACCCGACACGGGTGCCTCCTGTTCTGAAATGGACAGGGGCAACCACGGCAGACGTCCGGTGGCGGTCTCCGATCGAGGCCCTCGGGGATTCATCCCCACGGGAGCCACTACCGAGGACCGACGACGACGCTTCCGTAGCGCCCCGGATCCTTACTGGTGAGTTATTCGGTTGTGTGGTGCGTTCGTGCACGTGTCGTGCACGAACGCGTTTGGTGAATGTCGACCCAGCACGGGGCTGGGTTGACACCCATGGGTTGGGACCTAGCGACGGATGCCGACCCGCTCGATGATCGAGCGGTACCGGTTGATGTCCGTCTTAGTCAGGTACTTCAGCAGCCGACGACGCTGACCGACGAGGATCAGCAAGCCGCGACGGCTGTGGTGGTCGTGGGGGTGGGTCTTCAAGTGTTCGGTCAGCTGGCTGATGCGCTCGGTCAAGAGTGCGATCTGCACCTCGGGGCTGCCGGTATCGCCGGGGCCGGTCGCGTATTCCGCGATGATCTCGGACTTGGTCTTGGCGTCGAGCGACATTCACATTCCTCTCGGGCGCGCCGGCGAACCGGCGATGGCCGCACCATGCGGCCTAGTCACGAGTCGCTGAGCGCCCGCCCAGCAACCGTCGGAGTTGAGCGTATCAGGAGACCTCCGGCGCCTCCCCGATCGCCCGGGCGGCTCGAATATCGGCCTGCATCTGCTCGATGAAGGCCGCTTCGGAGTCGAATACCTGCTGTCCGCGCAGGCGGGTCAGGAACTCCACGTCGATCTCCATGTCGTAGAGGTCAAGATCGTCTTCATCCAGCACGTGCGCTTCGATCCTGCGTTCGGTGCCCGCGTACTGCGGATTGCTTCCCACCGAGATGGCGGCCGTCCTTGGCGGGCCCTGGGTGCCGGGCAGTTGAACCCTGCCCGCGTAGACACCATCGGCGGGTGCGGCGCGATCGGCGGCGATGTTGATGTTGGCCGTCGGCACACCCAGGGTGCGTCCCCGGTGATCGCCGTGGACAACGACGCCGCGGTAACTGAAGGGGCGCCCGAGTACCTGTGCCACGGTGGCCAGGTCGCCATCAAGCAACGCTTCTCGAGCGCGGGTGGATGAGTAGGTCTGGGCATCGCCGCGAAGATCGACGTCGTGCACCGAGAACCCGTAGGTGCCACCGAGTCCTTCCAGCGTGTGGGCATCGCCGAGCGCTCGATGCCCGAAGCGGAAATTACCGCCGACCACAACGACGTTCGCGCGCGCTCGTTGGTGAACGAACTCGCGGACGAATTCCTCCGGTGACTGCTCGCTGACCGCGGTGGTGAAGTCCACGACGATGATCTCATCGACGCCTGCCACTGTGAGCCGCTCGATCCGATCGTCGATGCCGCCGAGCATCAGTGGCGCCGCGTCGAGATTTACCACGGTCAGCGGGTGCGGGTCGAAGGTCAGCGCCACGACCTCGCCGGCTCCAGCAAGAGATCGCGCCTGCTCGATCAGGGCCTGGTGGCCGCGGTGCACACCATCGAAGACGCCGATGATCGCGACTCGTGGGCTCACGCCGCAGAGCCTATTCACCCCCATCCCGG
>ERZ891134.315-NODE-315-length-41930-cov-8.706699_pt1 | contig 41930 bp, 41 predicted proteins | sample MGYA00520888_ERZ891134 | MGnify/ENA primary metagenome ERZ891134 (study PRJEB32303, sample SAMEA104408692) | aquatic metagenome | biome: Brackish water; feature: Coastal; material: water | place: Baltic Sea | collected 2014-10-23 | depth 10 m ... | reverse complement strand
CCGGCGAGGCCGGGCTGCCCGTTCACTCTTCCGGGAGGTCGGCGACGAAGTCAATGAGTTCTTCGACAGCACCAACGAGTTCAGGAGTGAGGTCGGCGAACGTGTTGACCTGATTGCGGAGACGCGGCCAAAACCCCTCAAACGGTGCTCCGAGCGCCGCGCAGAGCCCTTCCTTCCACGTGACGTCCGGGTCGTAGGGGATCTCCGGCCACGCCGCCAGGCCGATCACCTTGGGTCGGATACCCGCCCACACGTCGACGAATGGATGGCCGGTGATCAAGACGTTCGGGTCGCGCACCGTCTGGGCGATCCGCGTCTCCTTCGAACCAGGAACGAGATGATCGAGCAGCACGCCCAGCTTGCGTTGGGTACCGGGCCGAAAATCAGCGACCATCGCCGCCAAGTCATCGGCGCCGTGCAGCGGTTCGACAACGATGCCAAGGTCACGGAGGTCGTCGCCCCACACATGCTCGAGCAGCTCGGCATCATGCTTACCCTCCACCCAGATGCGGCTGGCATGAGCGACACGCGCGCGGCCGTCGCCCGCGACTGCCCCTGAAGCCGTGACCCGCTGCGTTGCGGACTTCACCTGCTTCGGACGAACGAGGGTGACCGGCTTGCCCAAGATAAGAAAGCCGCCGGGCTTCCAGCTGAAGTGACGGAGATACTGCTTGGCATCGCGCAAGGTCACCCCCTCCGCGTTCCAGCGGGCGATGTCACCAGTGAAGTGACTCGACCGATCCTCGACGACCATGCCCATCTCAACGACCACGTCGGGATAGGCCGGCCGCTTCGCACTGCCCATCCCACCGTGGGTGAAGTCGTCGAGGATGTCGTTGTTGTAGGTCATCGTGTCGCTCGCTCGTTGAGTCCTCGCCAGAGAGGGCGACCGCAGCCTCGCGTCGATCGCAGTTTCGAGTGTGGCATGGGAACCCCTGATGGTCGCGGCACGTCGGCGACCGGTTTCGACGACCAGGGCACCCAGTCACTGATCACCGTGACGGCGCAGACGGCCAAGACGCTCGCTGGCCCCAGCCCGTCGACGTCAGTACGAGGTCGCTGGTGCTCCCGTCGGGGAACCGGAACGGCGCACGCACTCCGGTGTGTGCCACCACATCTGGAAGCGGCAACGGCCCGAAACCCGCCAGTGACCCATCCGGTGCGGGACCACTGGTCCAACGATGCCACCGCTGCGCACGCACCTCAGAAAATTCGACCTTCGGTTCGCCCAGGATCTCGATCGAACCATGGACCACACCCCGCTGCTGATATCCGATGCTCATGTCAGGCGCGAGCTCGAGGGCCACAGCCGCTCCCGTGGCGTACCACTCCAGGTCGAAGGCGATCGGCGTCGGGTCGCCGTACCCGCGGCCGAGTGCTTCTTCGGGGTCGTCAAGCGAGGCGGCATATGTTTCGTTGCCGACGGTCCACTGCTCCATCGGCGCCTCGCGAGTGTGCTCGGCCCACATCGCCTCGCCTTTCACGATGAACGGGTCGGCGAGTCGCACGGGCACGTCGAAGTCGGTGATATGCAACAACGGGCGTCCGTGCCGAGCCAGGGCCGCCCAATACCACGCGTTGCGCCCCACCAGACGGTGGCCTGAGATCACGCCAAGCGCGGCGTCGTCGGTCCACGCCGCAAACACCCACTCCTCGACATCAGCTGATGGGTGCCGACCGTCGTCAAACGCTGGGCCGCCATTGCCATCGTGGCCGAGGTTGTGGTCCTGGTCGTCGGATATCGGGCTCACGATCAGGCAGACTACGGGGGTGTACCGATACCTCAGTCTCGACTGGATCAACGAGCTCACTGCCCAGGTTGCAGCGAGCGACCACATGCGCGAAATCGCGGCATCGCACAAGATTGGCGTCACTCAGGTCGTTTCCGATGGTCCCGAAGGTGATGTCACCTATCACGTTCAAGTGGGCGATGGTGAGGCCTCCTTCGGCGCGGGAGTCGCCGATACCGAGGACGTGAAGATGGAACAAGCCTGGGACACCGCAGTTGCCGTGGCAACGGGTGAGATGAACGCGCAGGATGCGTTCATCAACGGCCACATTCGGATCTGGGGCGACCAGCAAAAACTGCTCGACAACCAAGCGGTGTTCGGCGCGCTCGATGCCGTGTTCGCCACTGTCAAGGAACAGACCACCTACGAGTAGTTCGCTTGCGAGGCGACCGAGGCGAGCAGTCGTCGTGGTTAGCCTTGGCGTATGCCTGAGGTCGAGGCGCACGCCGAGCGGCTGGAGCGACAGTTCGGCGGGCGGATCTTGGCGAAGTTCACGCCGTTTAACTTCACTGAGTTGAAGACTGCGGCTCCCGCTCCTGATGAAGCGTACGGCCTGCCGCTGCTCGGCGTTGGTCGCCGCGGCAAGTACCTGGTCTTGCGTTTCGATCCGATCAGCTTCGTCATCCACCTGATGCAAGGTGGCCGGCTCCTCGCCGACGAGAAGCGCTCCGCGAAGCCACGCGGCGGGCAGGCCCGTTTCACCTTTGAGCCCGTCGACATCCCGCCGACAGACGACCGGCCAGGATCAACCGATGGAAGCTCACCGAACAGGGCAAGGAGCGACGCGCCGGTGTGTGGTGCGTTCCGTCTGCCAAACTCGAAACTTCGCCCCCGCTCACGAAGCTCGGCCCCAAGGCAGCAGGTATGAGTGCCGACGCCCTCGCGGAGCGGTTCGCAGCCAACTCAATGCAGGTGCACGGATTCCTGCGGCATCAGGGCATGGTCGCAGGCATTGGTCGTCGATTGTCGAACGAGGTCTGTCATGCCGCGGAGATCTCCCCGTTCGCAACCACTAAGCAACTCGGAGCGCAAGGCGCGGCGAAGGTGGCGGCTGCGATCGAACACTGTATCGCCGAGGGCCTCGCCGCCGAGCGCACCCGCGAAGACATGAGCTCCTCGAAGGACCGGCCGAGCGCCGCGCACAAGCGCACCGGTCAGCCATGCCCTGTCTGCGGCGACACGATCCACGAAGTCACGTACTCCGGCTATTCGGTCAACTACTGCCCGACCTTTAGGTAGAGAACTTTTGAAGTGAGCAGGCAGGGGGGTGCGACCCCCTGCCTGGGTGTTCTCCCGGGTGGGGCTACGGGGTTACGAAAGAAGTCCCCGAGAACTACACAAACATCTACCACGGAGCTTGTCTGTGAGCCTGTGTGCCTGCGTCGGGTAAACTGGTGCTACCAAAACGCAGGGGCCGCCGTCCGAAAGGGCAGTGGCTTCTGTGCTGTCTGGGCTCAGAACCAGTCACGCACTCATCGCCCCTACGCAGTGTGCTGTCGCATCTCGTCAAGCCTGTCGACGAGGGCACTATTGCTTTCGACAGCTCAATCAAGCCACGCCTCGACAGCATCTACGTGGCAGTCTGACCCAACGTCTCGACGAAGTTTGTCGCTCTCTTCGTGAAGCCTTACGAGGCCTACGTCGAGCATTGTTGGCGCTAACGACGAGTTCTCTATGACATCAAGCCGTGTCGGTGGAGGAAATCGAGCGTCTTGCTACGGAATGTGTCGCGAGATGCCAGCTCGTCGTGTATGAGATGGCCTGCACCCTCGACCACAAACACCTCGGTTGCCGGTGAGATATCCGCGAATGCGCCTGCAAGTTCAGGCGAAGCGAGCGCATCGGGCTTCGCCGGGTCCGCGCACACGATGAGCGATGGCACTGCCAGAGGCACTTCGGGATCGAGAAATGCCTGAATGTTCCCGGCGAGAACCGGGTCCAGTACCGACGCGTCGACCCCCAGCATCGATTTGGCCATCTGTTCAATTCCATTGGTGTGAAGGATGTCCCCAAATGTCCCTCCTGATGCCGAAGGTGTGGCAGCAAGGATGTCGACGAGCAGATCGACGGTGATCCCTGATGCCTGGAGTCGGGGGACTGATTCGCGCATCAGCTTGAACGACGTAAGTAGCGAGGTCCCTTCCAGTGCCGGTTTGCCGCTGCCTCCGAGTCCAAGCGGGGGATCCTCCATGATGGCCGCCCTCAGCAATTCGGGGTGACGCTGTGCGAGCGCAGCCGTTGTGGCCCCGCCGAGCGAATGGCCCATCACGATCGCAGGCTGACCCGCAACCCGTTCAAGTACCGTGACGGCATCGCTGATGTAGCCCGATGAAAAATACTGATCGGCAGCCCGGCCAGAGTTGCCGTGACCTCGGAAGTCCAAGCCGAGCACGCGGAAGTGCTCGGCTAAGTCCGGTACGAGCCAGTCCCAGGTTCCGCTGTACGACGTAATGCCATGCAGCAGCAGGATCGGCGGCGCAGACGGCAAGCCGTCCTCGGTCACGTTCAGTTCGATCGAGCCGTTAAGAATCTTCACGACCGGCACAATAGACCGAGCTTCACCGAGTCTCTAAGACCGCGACCGTGACCATCGAGCGTGGTCTCTGGGTCACCGTATATGCGATTTCGAAGCGATCATTGGCAGGAAAGATCCGTCGATCTGCTCCGCCGTTGAGCGCACCGACTTGGAGAGTCGTGGCCGCTGACAAACGGGGCCGAGTAGGTGCCCACGGACTCAGACATCGGTACTCAAGGTGAGCGCCACCTGAAAAGAGGACGACATGGTACTGCCACGCTCTGGCCACCTAAGATACGTAGTCACTTTTATTCGTTGAACATGTTTCGCTAGCCCAACGCCGTCCTGGGCGGCTTTGATCGGAGCCTGAGTTGAGCTACCGCGAATCGGAGGGGTTGTCGATGGGGCCCTCGTAGCGGTCGAAGTCGACAGGGCCGGCGTGGTCGATATCGCCGTCGGGGTCATCGTCATGGACTGGATGTAGTTCGTCGATCCATAAATAGGTGGTCACGTTGTCGACGATCATCGATCGAAGGTGTCCTCCGGATTGCCGGTCATCTGCGATGCCGTGGAGGTGAAGACCAGGGATGGTCTCGCCCTCTGAGGAGTCGGGGAATCGAAAGCCGACAATGGTTCCCGTCCAGGTTGGAAAGGAGAACCTAACTTCATCGTCGATGATCTCGCCGAGCGTCTCTCCATCATGCTGTGGCGGAGCAACTGTCCGGAGAACTACATCGGTAAAGCGACCGTGCATTTCGATTGCGCACACGACCTGGTCAACATCTCGGTGGTGCCGGGCGAGGTAGTCGTCAATCACATATTGGGTTGATTCAAGTTTAGTTCCAAACGGTACCCGCATCCGATGTCGTCGCCCGCCGTGAGCTGCAATGGCAAAGGCGACTCCGTCTTCAGCGTCTACTGGGATCGGCACACCGGTCATCGGTACACGCCAGGTTTCACCATGAAGACTCACGACCTCTCCGAGGATGTCGTGCATCACCCCGAGTCCGAGAAGGCTGTCCCCAAAGTGATGACCGACTGTTGCTGCTTGAGAGAAATCACCGGCGAAAAGACGGCCTGCCAATCGCGCTTGTTCGACGAATCCATCGGAGCGAAAGCGCTCATGGAGAGCATTTCGCGCTCGTTTCAAAGCTGGGTCATGCACCGGCCTAGCGTAGAGGAGTTGACATGACGGCTGTTGTTATCCGGCCCCGTATACCGCTGCCGCCCGGGCGAGATCAGCCGTCGATCCTGTTGTCTACCGTGGTTTCATCGAGTCGCAGGTAGGTCACTAACTGTTGCTCGAAAATTGTTGATCAAGACGCCCTGAGTTGTACCGGTTAGCGGATCCCGAACTCACCGAAGACGCTCAAGTTGTGGCAGCTGTTATGGCTGACCAGCGTCGGGCATACGCCGAGGCGATCACCGACATGATTGGACTGTCCAAATGCAGGGCCGCCGTCCGAAAGGGCAGCGGCTTCTGTGCTGTCTGGGCTCAGAACCAGTCACGCACTCGTCACCTCTAACGGGCTGACATCGGCCCCTGCAGGGCCTCCCGATGGCTGCGCCATCGACCAAAACGCAGGGGCCGACGCCCTCAGGGCAACGACTTCTGTGCTCAGGTTGCTGTACAAAGCGGTTGCTGAACGGGTGTCAAAGCTTTGACCATTGGCAGATTGGAATGACTGATCACGACCGGACTCCTACGCGCTTATGACACACTTGGACATGTCTAAACGTCTGGCTATCGCTCTTGCTTGCCTGTCTGCTCTGTTCGTCTCCGCATGTGGGGGTGGGACGGATTCATCCGACGACGCACAGGTGGACGCGCTCGCAGCGCTTCTCCAAGAGGACTGGGAAGAGGGCGCCCGTGTAAACTGGTCCGACGGTGAGCGCCGGTGCTTGGTTGGCGAAATGGTGGCTGGCCTCGACGACAACGTGGTCGATGAGCTCATCACCGGAAACACGTTCAACGACCCCCCGCCAGGGGTAATGCTGGTGATGGCCGACGCAATGTTTAACTGTGTGAGCGTGACGCAAATGATGGTGGACCTGATGGTCGCCGACGGCGCAACGCAAGAGGAAGCCGAATGTTTCGCCAACGGATTCGACGAGGAGTTTATGAGGCTGATGGTGACCAGCGACTTGACCGGTGAAGAGCCCTCTCCTGAGGAAGAAGAAGCGGTGATGGCCGGTTTCTTTGAAGTGATGATGACCTGCGGCGGCTGACAACCGTGTCGCTGCTTGACTAGTTAGCGGTCTTTCGCGCGTGGCGAACTGGCTGGGGCCAGTTGACCACCGAACCCGTTTCGAAGCAACAGCCCGCCACCCTGCACTTCGTCGAGGTGCACGTTCAACGCCTCGCGCACCCAGTCAGGCAGCACGATGACTCACACCTCAAGACGCTTGGGCAGCAGGAACGACGCCAAACCGTCGATCACTGACAGCACAGAAGCCGCTGCCCTACCGGACTAGCGGCCCCTGCGTTTCGGTAACAGCGTTTTATCGGACGCAGTCACACAGAGTCAGAGAAACCTTCAGTGGTAGATGTTCTGTGAAACCGCCACAGACTTCTTTCGTATCTTTCGTACTCCCGTAGCCCCGTAGAGCGGTAGAGCGGTAGACCCGGTTACGGCCGGGGTACACCCCCCTACCTAGATACGTCGCTGTGTCAGACCGGCGGCAAGATCCTCGCCGACAACACCACGAGTAAATTCCTCAAGTAGGCCCGCGTATCCTGCACTCATGCCGATTCACTTGCGTGCTGACGAGTCCGACTATGCGCCGAACGTGCTGTGCCCCGGCGACCCGGTGCGCGCCCAGTACATCGCGGAGACGTTCTTCGATTCCGGCTTTCGTCAGGTCAACGCTGAACGCGGGATGCTCGGCTTCACCGGCACGTTCGACGACAAGCCGATCAGCGTCCAGTCCACGGGCATGGGCTCGCCCAGTGCCGGAATTGTCTTCGAGGAACTCATCATGCTGGGCGCCAAGCGGCTGGTCCGTGTGGGTACCTGCGGGGGCCTGCAGGCCGATATGAAGATGGGCGACACCGTGATCGGCATCAGCGCGTCGGCCGACGACAGCACTCCCCTTCGATATGCCCAGATGCCGGGTTACGCACCAAGTGCAACGTTTGCGCTCGCTGAGACCGCCGCACAGCTCAGCCGGGCGTCGGGCGCTGGCGCGGTGCACACCGGCGCGATTGTTACCTCCGGCATTTTCTATGACCCAGACCCCGACACGTTCGGCCGGTGGAAGCGCCTCGGCCACCTCGGTGTTGAGATGGAAGCGGCGATGATGTACACGATTGCCGCGGTGAAAGGCATCGAAGCGCTCGCCATCATGACGGTCAGCGACATTCTCGGTGACGACGGCAGCGCCGTGCGCATCAGCGACGAGGATCTGAAGGCGGGGGTCGACCGAATGATGCAGATTGGCTGCCGCGTCGCAGTCAGTGAGGCACCGGCAGCCGATTCCTCGGCGTGACGCCCGTCGCTCAGCCGCGGCTCGGCCATCACCGCTCGTTAGCGTCGTTAGGTGAATCAACTCGCTGCTGACACTGACGCCGCCGTTCCGGCGACGCCGCAGTACCGCATAGGTCAGCGGGAACTGCTGACATTGATGTCGGCGATCATGGCCCTGATGGCGCTCGGCATCGACACAATGCTGCCCGCATTCGATGAGATCCGCGAGGCATTCGACCTCGGCGACTCTTCGCCGCGCGCCGGTCAGGTCATCACCGTCTTCTTCATGGGTCTCGCCGTCGCCCAGCTCGCCTGGGGGCCGATCGCGGACCGCTTCGGACGCAAGCCGGTCCTGTACGCAGGCAGCATCATCTATATCATTGGGGCTGCCGGTTCGGCGTTGGCGCCGACCTTTGAGCTGCTGCTCCTCAGCCGCTTCGTCTGGGGCCTCGGAGCGGCTGGCGCACGAGTGGTCGCGACGGCGATCATTCGCGACCGTTTCCAGGGCAGCCAGATGGCGAAGGCGATGTCACAGGTGATGGCCGTCTTCATGCTCGTGCCGATCCTCGCTCCCACCATCGGCGCCGGCCTCATTGCCATTTTTCCCTGGCGCTCAATCTTCTGGTTCTGCGCGATCTTCGCCGTCGCGATCGGGCTTTGGAGCTTGCGGATGCGCGAGTCGCTCAATCCGGTCAACCGACGCCCTCTGCAACTCCGCTCCACGGCCAGTGGCTACGTCGAGGTGGCCCGCACGCCGGTCACCTCCGGGTACACCAACGCCACAATCTTCCTGCAGGGCGTGTTCACCACGTACCTCGCGAGCAGCGAGCTGATCATCAGCGAGGTGTTCGATCGCGAAGACCAGTTCCCATTAATCTTCGGACTGATGGCGTTGCTCTTCGCCGCCGGGGCGATCCTCAACGGCCGAATTGTCGTACGCGTCGGCGTCCACCGCCTGATCAACACGGTCTACGCATTGCTGATCCCGACGACGATGCTGCTGTGTGCCATCTCGATCTTTGCCGGTGGACAACCGAGCATCTGGGTCTACATGCCAGTGCTGGCCCTCACGCTGTCTTCGTTCATGTTTCTCATGCCGAACCTGAATACCGCTGCCCTCGGCCCCGTCGGCCACCTTGCCGGGACAGCGTCGGCCTACGGCGGAGCGATCCGGATGGCGGGCGGCGCCGTGCTCGGCACCATCGTCAGCGCGTTCGTCAGCGATTCAACGACGCCGTTCTCGATCGGTATCGCGCTGCTGTGCGTCGGCTCCTGGATCACCATCTTGATCGTGCGACGGCATTCGCCCGAACTCACCACGGAACACCTCAGCACCCCCGTGGCAGCGACAGCCTGACCGTCATGGGGAACTCAAGCCCACTTCCCGAAGTCTGATCGACATGCAACGACTCTTGATTGCGGCCCGCACCTGTGCACCGCTCCTCGCGCTCGGGGCATGCGGTAGCGACGACGCTGCCAGCTCGAACGGCAATGGCACCAACGACGCGACCGACCTTTCCTCATTCCTCTCCGGCCAAACATTTCTCTCGTCATCCGTCGACGGCCACACGCTCGCCGGCGACACGCAGATCCGGTTGTCCTTTGAACGCGACGCGCTCACCGCCAGTGCGGGGTGCAATCAGCTCCGAGGCTCGATGTCGATTGACGGCGGCATCCTCGTTGTCGGCGAGATGATGCAGACCGGAATGGGCTGCGAGCAGGACCTGATGGACAGGACAGGTGGCTCGGCGCGCTCTTACAAACTGGCCCAACGCTGTCGCTCGACGTCGACACGCTGTCCATGGCCACGGCAGACACAACCGTGGTGCTCGTTGACCGTCGAATCGCCGATCCCCATCTCGCGCTCATGGGCACCACCTGGATGGTCGACGGATTGATCGACGGTGACGCGGTCTCCAGCATCCCTCGAAGCACGGAGGCCTCGATCCTCATCACCGAGGGAACGGCGACCGCCCGCACAGGCTGCAACACGGGCAGAGCAACGGTCGAGATCCGTGACGACACGATCACATTTGCACCGATGACCATCACCGCCATGGCCTGCGAACCCGATGCCATGCGCCTCGAAGCTGCGGTGACCAGCGTGTTGCGCGGCGACGTCACCTACACAGTTGAAGCCGGGCGCCTCACGCTGTTGACGATGGAAGATGGAGCGACTCTTGGCCTCACGCTGATCGCAAGCTGACCGTTTGGACGTGTTCACGCAATTCGTCGGCGTCAGCACTCGTGCTAGACGCCAGGCCTGATCAGATCAGACCGAGACCCTTGACCGCATCGCGTTCTTCAACGAGTTCGCCCGCGGTGGCATCGATCTTGGCGCGGCTGAAGTCGTCGATGTCGAGACCCTGCACGATCTCGTAATTGCCGTCCTTGCAGACACACGGGAAGGAGCTGATGATGCCTTCAGGCACGCCGTAGCTGCCATCGCTCGGAACCGACATCGACACCCAATCGCCGTCCGGCGTGCCGAGCGTCCAGTCCCGAATGTGGTCGACTGCTGCCGAGGCCGCCGAGGCCGCCGACGACGATCCGCGTGCCTCGATGATCGCAGCACCGCGCTTGGCGACCTTGGGGATGTACTCGTTGGCGTACCAATCGTGATCGCCGACCGCGTCGTACGCGTTCTTGCCGTTGACTTCACAATGGAACAGGTCGGGGTATTGCGTCGTGGAGTGATTCCCCCAGATCGTCATCTTCTTGATGTCGTTGACCGACGCGTCGAGTCGAGACGCGAGCTGGCTGATCGCACGATTGTGGTCGAGACGGGTCATCGCAGTGAATCGGCCGGGATCGAGATCAGGGGCATTGTTCATAGCGATCACGGCATTGGTGTTGGCCGGGTTGCCGACGACGAGTACCTTCACGTCCTTCTTGGCCGAGCGGCTCAGCGCCTCGCCCTGCGGCTTGAAGATGCCACCGTTTGCCGAGAGTAGGTCGGCTCGCTCCATGCCCGCCTTACGCGGCATCGAACCAACGAGAATCGCCACGTCGGCGTCGCCGAATGCCACGTCGGCATCGTCGGTGCAGGTGATCGAATCGAGCAGCGGGAAGGCGCCGTCGTCGAGTTCCATCTTGACACCTTCGAGCGCACCGAGGGCGGGCGTGATCTCGAGCAACTGCAGCGCGATGGGAGTATCGGGGCCGAGCATGGTGCCCGATGCAATACGGAAGAGGAGGCTGTAGCCGATCTGGCCTGCAGCTCCGGTGACGGCAACACGAACTGGAGTGGTCATGGTGCTGAGGCTACGCCGCACGGCTCCTGTGGCCAAGCTGTCGGTCAGGCCAGACCGAGGACGCGCTTGATCACATCGGCATAGAACGTCTGTCCGGATTGCGTGAGGTGAATCCCATCGTCGTAGAAGCAGTTGCCGGTACAACTCGCCGACAGCACTTCCCAGTCGATCACGGTCACCGCGGGGTACAGGGCGGGCAGATCACGGATCTTCGCGTTGTTGCCAGCAATCCAGTCGCGATCGCCCTTGCCGGTGAGCACAAGCACTCTCGGCACACCGGCGACCAGGCCCATCATCTGGTCGAGCGTTGTCTGACTGAACGGGCCGTTGGTTCCCAGATGGACCACCACGACCGGCCCGAACGAACCGGTGTCGCGTATCGCCTGCATGTCGGGCAGGAACGTGACCATCTGACGGCTCTTCACCGCATCGACGGCGAAACCTGTGGCTTGCAGTTCTTCTGCCGCGCCGAGCATGACCGAGTCGCCGAGCGCAACCAGGGGGAGCCCGACGTCCATCACGGGGATCGTGAGTGGCTGGATGCCTTCCAGATCGGTCACGACCCCAAGCTGCGTCACCGGTACTGGCGGAACGGTCGGCGGCGGCACGGTGGATGCCGGGACCACGATGGGTGCTGCGGTTGAGGGAACTGGAGCCAGCGTCGTGACCGGAGCCGTCGACGTCGGGGCGGTGGTGGTGGTCGGCGCTGCAGTCGGCGAGGGCGCGAGCGTCGTTGCGGGCACCGTTGCAGGAGGAACGGTCGGCGGCAGCGTTGCCGTCGGTGAACTATCGGCCGGTGCAGCAAGATCCGTGGTGAAATCTTCGCCGTCATCAAGCGACTCGGCGATGTCGTTCTGCTTGAGTTCTGCAGTGGCGAGCGCGACGCCGGCGAACAGAGACAGCACGCAAGCCACAGCGACGCCGCCGATCAGCAGTCCCCTCGGACGGCCGCCTGAGCCAGCGCGAAGACGCCCGACCATGGCGCCGAACTGGCCCTTTCGGATCGGCGTCTCGATCCAACGGTATGACGCTTCGGTCAGCAACACGGTCGGGATCATCGCCAGCACAAATTCGTGCGGACGCAACGAGTTGCCCGCGACGTTGCGGATGATCTGATAGATCGGCCAGTGATACAGGTAGAGCCCGTACGAGCGCGTCCCAATCCAGTTCAACACCTTGCCACCAAGCACTCGATCCGCAATCGAACCCTGGTGCGTCACTGCAGCAATGATGAACAGCGTCAGGATCCCGGCGACGAAGAGACCGCCTTTGAAGAGCCGAGCGTCCGGCCCCGCCGGATCGATGAGGTAGATGTTCCAGCTCATCCAGCAGAAGCCCAAGAACCCCACGAGGGCCAGCACGTCAAACGCCCGACCCTTGCTGCGCAACGGGCCGCGCACGATGGCGTACGGACGCCAGATCATCGCAAACGCCGAGCCAAGCATCAGGCCGCCGGCGCGTGTCACCGTGCTGAGGTAGAGCGTGTCGAGCTTCGCAATCGGCCGATCACCGATGAACCAGTAGGCCTCGGGAGTCTGGCTCGGTTCGCCGATCGGGCCAGGTTGGTACACCAGGGCCACACCGATCGTGATCAGGATCGCGCCAGCGAACAGCCATCGGCTGAAGTTGGCGATGCGGCGGGTGCCAGATCGGCCAAGGAACGCGACCATCACCAGCGGCCAAATCAAATAGAACTGCTCTTCGACGGCAAGGCTCCACAAGTGCCGCAGCGGTGCGAAATCGCCGGCGGCGGTGTAACCGAGCCCAACCCAGATCTGATACCAGTTCGAGACGTAGAACAAACCCGCAATCACGTCGCCGCGAAGTTGTCCCAGCGCATCGCGCTCGAAGATCGCAGTCCAGATCGTCAGGAGCGTCATGAGCACAAAGACCGCGGGAAGCAGTCGTCGAGCACGGCGAATCCAGAAGTCGGTCAACGAGATGCCGTAGTCGCGTTCTCGTTCGGCAATCAGCAGCAGCGTGATCAGATAACCTGAAATCACGAAGAACATCTCGACACCAAGGAACCCGCCGGGAAGCCACGAGCTGTTCGCGTGGTAGATCATCACTGCGACAACAGCCAGCGCACGCATGCCGTCAAGGCCTGGCAGATACGGCACCCGACTGATGTGTTCGCGAACAAAACCCCCCGAATGATCGGTCAGGCCGGCTCGATCCGTTGGCAAACCGGACCTTGGCGGCCGAGTCGTCGGTGGGTCGAACACAGCCATGGACGTTCCAGTATCACCGTCCAGCACGCTCAAATGGCGTCACGCTTCGATCAAGCTTCAGTGACGCTTGGCCGGTCAGCCTGGACCTGCCAGTCCGTGACTGTTATGCGAAGAGTGTCGCGTCGGCGAGCACTGTGGTGATCAGCGCGGTGTAGTACTCCGCGCCGGGCGTCTTGAGGTGGAAGCCGTCCTGATAGATGCAATCGCCCGGACACTGCGCGGCAAGACCGTCCCAATACAACACCTCGACATTGGCCCGAGCGCTTGCCTCGTTGACCATGAGGGCATTGTTCGAAGCTTCGTAGTCCCGCGGCACATCGTTCTGCACGAGCACGACCTTGGGCACGGTGGCCGCCAGGTCGAGCAACTGCGTCATTTCTGACTCGTTGATTGGGCCGTTCGTGCCGAGGTGGACCACCAACTCTTCTGGGAGTTGGCCGTTGTCCGCGAGCGACTGCACGATGTCGACTCCTCGCACAAATGCGCGGCTCTCCGCGGCATCAACAGCGAAGCCGGCAGCCTGCAGCTCTTCTGCTGCGCCGAGCATCACCGAATCACCGATGGCGAGTTTGCTCGGACCCGCCACAACCTCGGTAGTCGTCACCGCATCGACAACCTGTGCGCCCTCAGCGGCAGGGTCGATCGTCGTCTCGGGCACCTCACCGACGTCAACACTCTCACCATCAACGTCGCCGGACACCGGTTCGCTGTCAGCTTCGTCACCGCAGTTGCCCTCGATGACGCTGCAGGTTGCTCCTGCGCTCTCCTCGAGGCGCTGCGCCACTTCGTTCTGCTTCAACTCCGCTGTGGCCAGGCCGTATCCGGCAAACACCGCAAGCGCGGTACCGACAAACGCGCCGCCGAGCACGGCACCGCGGTGCTCATTGCGTCGATTGCGCTGGCCTCGGTTGCGCCACCACTCGCTGAGGTGGCCCTTGCGGATCGGTGTCTCGATGTAGCGGTAAGAGATCTCGGTGATGATCGCCGTGGCGACCATGCACAACACCCATTCGTGAAACTTCAGCTTCGTGCCCGCTGTGTTGCGGACGATCTGGTAGATCGGCCAGTGGTAGAGGTAGAGACCGTACGAGCGTGTCCCGATCCACAGCAGCGTGGCGCCGCTGAGTGCCTTCGAAGTCAACGAACCGCGATGAGTGATTGCGGCGATGATCATCAGCGTGGCAATGCCGGCCACGAAGAAGCCCCCGCGGAACAGCCACGGATCGGCGCTGTTGTCACCATCGCTGTTGATGAAGCCAACTTTCCAACACATCAACGCGAGGATCGCGAATCCGACAACAGCCAATCCGTCGAGCGCTCGGCCCTTGTCCCGCAGCGGACCGCGCATCACCGCAACGGGACGCCACACCATGGCCATCGCAGCGCCGAGCAGCAGGCCGCTCGATCGGGAGATACTCGAGAGGTACAACGCGTCCGCCTTGGAAATGAAACGGCCGCCGATCTCCCAGTAGGCGTTGGGCGAATTTTCCGGGTTCGCGTTGATGGGCCCCGGGTAATAGAGCAGTGCGACGACGATGGTGATGACCACCGCAGCGCCGAACAGGTAGACAGCGAGATCAGCGATCTTGCGACTGCCCTTGCGGAGCAGCGCCACCATCACGATCGGCCAGATGAGATAGAACTGCTCTTCGACAGCCAGGCTCCACAGGTGTCTCAGCGGTGCGAAGTCGTTGCTGGCGCTGTATCCGGCGCCGATGAAGATCTGGTACCAGTTACTAATGTAAAAGATGCCGGCGAGGATGTCGCCGCGCAGTTGGCCGAGCGCGTCGCGCTCGAAGAGCGCGGTCCAGACCGACAGCAGCGTCATCATCACGAAGAGCGCTGGAAGGAGCCGTCGGAAACGACGGATCCAGAAGCCCTTCATGTCGACCAGGCCCGACTTTTCGTTCTCAGAGATGAGCAGCAGCGTGATGAGGTAGCCCGAGATCACGAAGAACACCTCGACGCCGATGAACCCACCCTTCAGCCAGGAGCTGTTTGCGTGGTAGATCATCACCGCGACAACGGCGAACGCCCTCATGCCATCGAGCCCGGGGAGGTATGGCACCTTGCTGATGTTGGCGCTACCGGCACCACCGGTGCCGCGGACTGCAGACGACGCAGAGGTGGAGGAGGTAACGGCGGACATCAGCGTCCAGTATCGCTCAGACGAGGACCGATCCCAGGTTCACCCTGATGTCTTTTGCGATCTCGGACCGGTTGAGTGTGTACAAGTGCAGGCCAGGCGCCCCGGCCCCGATGAGGTCCCGGCAGAGCTCAGAGGCAAGTTCGATACCGATGCGCTTCGCGTCAACCGCATCATGGGCCGCACTCAACCGATCGACCAACCAGTTGGGGACTTCCGTGCCGCTCATCTCCGCCATGCGAGTGATCTGGCCCAAGTTGGTCACGGGCATGATGCCGGGAACGATCGGCTTGTCGATACCAAGCGCTGCCAGCTCGTCGACGAGGCGCACGTAATGCTCGGGATCAAAGAAGAACTGGGTGATGGCGAAGTCGGCAAGTCGGAGCTTCTCGGCAAGATGTCGGCGGTCGGCCTGACGGCTTGCTGAGCGGGGATGCACCTCGGGGTGCGCGGCGACACCGATCGAGAAGCAGCCGGTGGTTGCAACGTCGTGGAGCAGGTCCAGTGCGTACGAGTAGTCCCCAGCCGGGGCGCTGCCATCGGCGGGCAGGTCGCCACCGAGCGCGAGGATGTTCTCGACACCGATCCGGCGGTAGTCGACGAGCAGCCCGGCCACGTCGGTCCGGGAGTGCCCGACGCAAGTGAGGTGCGCCATGGGTTCGACGTCGGTTTCACGCCGGACCCATTCGACGACGTCACCGGTGCGGTGCCGGTCTGAGCCGCCAGCGCCATAGGTGATGCTGACGAAGTCAGGCCCGAGCGGTGCGAGTTCGCTAATTGTGCGACCAAGGGTCAACTGCGCGCCTGCGGTCTTGGGCGGAAAGAACTCGAACGACAGCGTTCGCCCCGCTGCCAACTTGTCGGAGATCCGGGCCATGTCTGGAACATATGCACCCGAACAATCGACTTGGTGCCGCAGCAGAAACTTCCCACCAGGCGGACCTCGTTCCACGATGCGGAACGGTTGATTCCCGGATCAGTGGCGGAAGTGCCGCTGACCGGTGAAGACCATGGCGAGGCCGTGTTCATCGGCAGCAGCGATGACCTCGTCGTCACGCATCGATCCGCCAGGCTGGATGACGCACGACACACCGGCTTCAACCGCTGCGTCGAGCCCGTCACGAAACGGGAAGAACGCATCGCTGGCGCACGCGCCGCCCGTTGCGCGTCCTTCGGCTCGTCGGGCGGCGATTCGTGCGGAGTCGAGACGATTCTGCTGTCCTGCACCGATCCCGAAAGCCTGCTGGTCCTTCGTGTAGACGATTGCGTTGCTGGTGACTGCGGCGCACACCGTCCAGGCAAACTCCATATCTGCCCATTGCCCCTCGGTCGGCTGCACCGATGTGACCACGCGCCACGCGTCAGATCGTGCATCGACCGGGTCGGGCTGTTGGACGAGCAGGCCACCATCGATGGGGCGGACGTCGAACGGCAAGGGGGACGGCGCATTGGCGGCGATGACCCGGAGGTTCTTCTTCGCCGCGAGGGTGGCCAGCGCGTCGTCGTCGAAGCCGGGAGCCACGACAACTTCGGTGAACACGTCGCCAAGCGCGACGGCCATCTCGTTGGTGACCGTGCGGTTGACGGCGACGATGCCACCGAAGGCGCTGACCGGGTCGCACGCGTTGGCGCGTACGTACGCGGTCGTGATGTCATCGGCGATCGCCACGCCGCAGGGATTTGCATGTTTCACGACGACGCAGGCCGGGTCATCGAACCGATGAACGAGTCGCCACGCTGCTTCGGTGTCATACAAGTTGAGGTAGCTCAACGCCTTGCCGCCGTGCTGCGTCATTGAGTCCCACCAGCTGGTCGCACCGGCTTGGCGGTACCGAGCGCCCTCCTGATGAGGATTCTCTCCGTAACGCAACGACTGCACGTTGGACAGTGCCAGATGGATCGAGGCGGGCAACGCGCCGGCGGTGTCAACCTCTTCGACCGTGAGCGACTCGTCAGCGAGATCAGGATCGGTGTCATCGAACCAGGTGACGATCGCCGCGTCGTACGCCGCGGTGTGCGCAAACGCTGCCCGGGCCAGCCGACGTCGGGTGGTCTCACTCAAGACGCCGTCTGCGCGGAGTTCGTCAATCACGGGGCCGTAGTTCTTGGGGTCGACGACAACTGCGACGTGGGCATGGTTCTTTGCCGCGGCCCGCACAATTGCCGGGCCGCCGATATCGATCATCTCAACGACTCCGCCTGAACCGTGCTCGAAGTCGTCGGGACTCTGCCCGAACGGATAGAGGTTGCCGACGACGAGATCGAATGGCTTGATGCCGTACTCATCCATGTCGGCAACGTGCTCGGCATCAGTTGGGTCGGCCAGAATGCCGCCGTGGACCTTCGGGTGCAGCGTGACGACACGGTGACCCAGAATCGCGGGGACACCGGTGACATCAGCAACGTCAGTGACCGGAATTCCGGCGTCAGCGATGGCTCGAGCGGTTCCCCCGCTGGAGATCAGCGACCACCCAAGCTGGCTGAGCGACTGGGCGAATTCAACCACGCCGGTCTTGTCGTACACGGAGAGCAGAGCGGTAGGCACAACGCGATCGTAGGCCCGAGGTGTTCACCGTTCCGCAATGCCGGTCGGAATACTCAGAATCGCTCCGTTGAGAAGAGGTACGGTCATTGACCGTCACGGTGACCTTGAACACATCAGCGCCTCAGGAGGGGAACGAAGTGGACTTCAGTAACTTCAAGACATCCGACTGGTTGATGATCGGGGGCGGTGCAGGCGTCGCCATCTTCGGACTGTTCAACTGGATCAACGTGTCCGGCTTCGGCTTTTCCGACTCGGGTGGCAATGCGTTCGACTTCTTCTTCACCGGGACGATTCCCTGGCTGCTGTTCGTCGCCAGCGGGGTGATTGCATTCCTGCTCGCGTCGGGGACGATGGACGACAAGGGACTGCCCTGGCCGCTCATTCTTCTCGCCGCCACTGCTCTGGCGGCGTTCCTCTTTCTGCTCCGCTTCATTTTCAACCCAATCGAGGGCAAAGACATCATCGAGGCTGCGGGTGGCAGCGTTGGCCGAGGCTTCGGCATGATCGTCTCAGTTATCTCCGGCCTCGTCGCTGCGACGGGAGCATTCCTCAGCTTCCAGGCGTCGGGCGGCGATCTGTCAGATCTCACCGACATCAACAAGATCAAGGAGAGCTTTGGTGGCAGCAGCAGCGCTGCCATGCCTCCCCCGCCTCCGCCTCCGCCTCCAGCCGACGACACTCCCCCGCCCCCGCCGGCACCGTGACCTGACCCGAAAAATGCCAAAGGCATGTGGTCGTTACGCACATTGTGCGCAACTTCCACATGCCTTCGCTGGAAACTAGAGAGCGGCGACGATTTCCGCCATCAATTCACCGGCTTCGGTCGGATTGAGACCGACCTTCACGCCAGCAGCTGCGAGCGCGTCCATCTTGCCTTGAGCGGTGCCCTTGTTGCCGGAGACGATGGCGCCGGCATGGCCCATCTTCTTGCCGGCTGGTGCAGTGACGCCCGCGATGTACGCGCTCATCGGCTTGGTGACGTTGGCCGCGATGTATTCGGCTGCTTCTTCTTCGGCCGAGCCGCCGATTTCACCGAGCATCATGATCGCATGCGTCTCGGGGTCATTCTGGAACTCCGAGAGGCAGTCGATGAAGTTGGTGCCGGGGACGGGGTCGCCACCGATGCCGACACAGGTCGACACGCCGATGCCACGCTGCTTGAGCTCGTAGAGCGCTTGGTACGTGAGCGTGCCGGAACGCGAGACGATGCCCACGTTCGGACCGTCGGCCGTCGGGTTCTGAGCGATCTCACCAGCGGTAATGCCGATGTTGCACTTGCCGGGGCTGATGATGCCGGGGCAGTTCGGGCCGAGCAGACGGGTTCCTGGGAAGTCGCGAACCAGGCGGTTGAAGACCTTGGCCTCATCCTGGGCCGGAATGCCCTCGGTGATGCACACGACGAATCCGATGCCGGCTTCGGCGGCTTCCATGATGGCGCCAGAAGCGAACTTCGGCGGGACGGCGGCGAACGACGCGTTCGCTCCGGTTGCCTCGACGGCTTCGGCGACCGAATTGAAGATCGGAATGCCCTCGACGTCCTGGCCACCCTTGCCGGGCGTGACGCCCCCGACGACCTGGGTGCCATAGTCACGGTTGCGGAGGCCGTGGTACTTGCCCTGACCACCGGTCAGGCCTTGGACGATGACCTTCGTGTTCTCGTCAACAAAAATTGCCATGTCAGTACCTCAGCTTGCGAGCGCGACAGCTGCGCGAGCAGCTTCGAGCATGGTCGGCTCCGAGCGGAGCTTGTCTTCCGGAATGCCTGCATCGAGGAGAATCTGACGACCCTCCTCGGCGTTGGTGCCATCGAGGCGGATCACGATCGGAGCCTTGAGATCAACGCGACCCATCGCCTCGACGATGCCCTTGGCAACTTCTTCGCCACGGGTGATGCCACCAAAGATGTTGATGAAGATCGACTTGACGTTCTCGTCGAAGTTGATGACTTCGAGCGCACCGGCCATCACGTCGGCGTTAGCGCCGCCGCCGATGTCGAGGAAGTTCGCGGCTGAACCGCCAACCTGATTGACGACGTCGAGGGTCGACATTGCCAGCCCAGCACCGTTCGCGATGATGCCGACGGTGCCGTCGAGACCGATGTATTGCAGGTCCTTTTCGGCAGCCATCTTCTCGCGGTCGTCCATCTCGGTGAGACCGCGGAAAGCGTCCCACTCGGGGTGGCGGAACTCGGCGTTGCCGTCGAGGGTGACCTTGGCGTCGAGCGCGTGCACTTCACCGGTCGGCTTCAGAATCAGCGGGTTGATCTCGGCGAGGTCGCAATCGCCCTCGTCGTAACAGCGGTACAGCTTCACGAGGATGTCGGTCGCACCGTCGATCGCCCGCTCGGGGAGCTTGGCCTCGATGCATGCCTGGCGGGCGACGGCCTCGGAGAGGCCGTCCACTGGGTCGATGTGGAGCTTGACGATCGCATCGGGGTTCTCTTCCGCCACGACCTCGATCTCGACGCCACCTTCACGCGACAACATCATGAGGTGCTTCTTCTCGCTGCGGTCGAGGGTGAAGGAGACGTAGTACTCCTCGTCGATATCAGACGCAGCCTCAACCCAGAGACGACGCACAACGTGTCCCTTGATGTCCATGCCCAAAATGTTGCCGGCGTGTTCTCGCACTTCGGCTTCATTGTCGGCCAGCTTGATGCCACCGGCCTTACCGCGGCCGCCGACCTGCACCTGCGCCTTGACGACAACGGGGTAACCAGCAGACGCAGCTTCCTTCACCGCCTCATCAACGGTGTCGGCAGGCCCTCCAGGGCTGACCGGAATGTCATAGCGGGCGAAGTACTGCTTGCCCTGATATTCAAAGAGATCCACGGTGGGGTCCCCTCTCTTTCATGTGTGCGGATGGGTTGCGAATGTGATTGGTGTCAGGTTTCGGTCTCGTCCAGGGCCGTCTCCAGCCACTCGCCAATTGCTTTCAATGACGATCCGGGACCAAAGATCTTTGCGACACCCTGCTCCTGCAACGCACGTGCGTCAGCGTCGGGGATGACCCCGCCGCCAAAGACGAGCACGTCGCCCAGGTCACGATTGCGAAGCTCTTCCATCACGCGCGGGAAGAGCGTGAGGTGCGCTCCGGAAAGGAGCGAGAGACCGACGCCGTCCGCATCTTCTTGCAACACGGTTTCTGCGATCTGTTCGGGCGTCTGGTGCAGACCGGTGTAAATGACCTCGAAACCGTGGTCCCGGAGGGCACGGGTGATGGTCTTGGCGCCACGATCGTGGCCATCCAGGCCAGGCTTGGCAACAACGATGCGGTACGGACGCTTCACAAGTTCAGAACCTTATGCCGCACGTGCCGTGTTCCACCAACCGACCCGAGGCACCTCTGACACCGTGCAGGTGGGCGGGAACCAGGCCCAGTCCGTTTCCCCGCCGACGCGAAACGAGCTGGGGGCGGCAGACTGAGGTGGTGGCGAAGGTGAACGACAAGCCGGTCAAGCTTCGATCGCCGTTGACGCGTGCGCTGCTCCCCAACCTGGGCGGGCTCGCGGTCCTCGGCCTGATCGGGCTGATGCTGTGGGGATTCGCGGCATATATCTCGCGCGGCGACGCGCCAACATCTGATCGGCTTGCCCCGTCCAACTTGCGCGTCGGCAGCGTGACCAACGTCGCCGACGAGATCGTCGACAAGGGCCCCATTCTCTTTCCGGGCCTCGGCACGACCGAGGGAGAGCGCACCATCGTGCTCGACCACACCGGCGATGACCCCGCAATCGGCTGGGTCGTGTACTACGCGTACCCGGCCGGTGGCGACGAAAGCTGTGTCGTCGAGCAAGTACGCAACGACGACGGTGACGGAACACGCAAGTTCACCGACTGCGATGGCAACACCATCGACGTGAGCGAACTGTCACCACCCCCGCCAGGCGTGAATCCCGTCGTCGAAAACCAGCGATTGCTGTCGATCGATCTCAGCGGCGTCACCAACGACACCGGGCGCTAAGCGCCGACTCGGAGTCAGGCGTCGACGGTCGCGTCGAGAAGTCGCGCAGCGAACTCTTCGCTGTGCTGGTCGAGCTTGCTCCGACTCATGGCCAGTCCGCCGATGACGTAGGCGCCGGTGTCTCCGAGCACATTCGTGAGCTTGTCGAGGCTGCGGCCCGGGTCGAGTGCAAACGTGCAGAACGCGGCAGCCTTCTTCCCGCGCATTGCGGGAAGGTTCGCGATGTTGTTGGCAGCCCATGGTGCCTGCCCAAACAGAAACGCTCCGTGCACCCAGGTTCCGACCAGGACCAGGTCCGCTTCGTGGATCGACTGGTGGTCGGGATGCTTGACCTTGGACAAGCCCGTGATGGTCCACCGCTCCTGCTGCAGCAGCTCGGCGACGTTTTCGGCCGCCTTCCACGTATTGCCGGACAAGCTCTCAACCAGAATTGCTGCCTTCACGTCTTTGATTCTGCCAGATACCGCGCCGTCTGACCCGATCTTCTTGACCAGATCGATCACTCGATCTTCTTGAGCGGCGCCCACGCGAGCGAAAGGTGCTTGGTGCCCGTGCCGGTGAAGTTGATCGTGGCCTCGGCCTTCTCGCCCTCACCGGAAATGTCGATGATCACTCCCGCACCGAAGCTGGGATGCTCGACACCGTCGCCGATGTGCAGCCCGAGTTCCTGGCTGTTCGACGGCTCGGGGGCATGCTTCTTTGCGAACTGCATCGCTGCTTCGACGACACGATCGCGATGTGCGTCCTGTGCCTGCTTGGCGTCTTGAACATCGTCGTTCACATCGGCATTGATGTCGCGCCCCGGTATCTCCTCGTCGGCTGCGCGCCGGTACGGCGGCGGCGTGTAGGAGGAGTCGCTCCCGCGCCCTTCGCGATCGGGTCGACCGCTGCCGGAGCCACCGCCGTAGCCCGATCGGTAACTCTGACGCCCATAGCTGGAGCGGCCACTCACGTTGCCGCTCGCCTCGATCAACCCTTCGGGGATCTCGTCGAAGAACCGCGACGGAGGGTTGTACTGCGTCGACCCAAACAACTGCCGGCTCCACGCATGGCTCATGTACAGCCGATTCATTGCCCGCGTAATGCCGACGTACGCGAGTCGACGCTCCTCTTCCATTTCGATCGGTTCGGTGAGCGACCGGATGTGCGGAAAGATGCCCTCTTCGACGCCGGCGAGAAACACGACAGGAAACTCGAGGCCCTTCGCCGAGTGCAACGTCATGAGAATCACCATGTCTTCGACCTCGCCCTCTGGCAGGTCGTCAGTGTCAGCAACGAGCGCGACCTGTTCCATGAACTCAGAGATCACGGTGAACTCACGTGCCGACCCGATCAACTCACCCATGTTCTCGAGACGGGTATGCGCTTCGACGGAGTCTTCGGCTTCGAGCTCAGCGAGGTAACCCGACCCGTCGAGTGCCAGCTGGAGGATGTCCGCCGGCCCGTACTGGTCGTCGTCAACCATGCCGGTCATGCCATCGACCAGTTCCACGAACTTGCCGATGCCACGGAGCGCGGGGCCGCTCACGCCCGCCTCGTCGCATCGCCGCAGAGCGTCGGCAAACCCGATGCCCTCAGCGGCGGCAAACGCGTCGAGCTTGGCCACGCTGGTATCGCCAATGCCTCGCTTCGGAACGTTCAGAATCCTCTTGAGGCTGACCTCATCAGCGGGGTTGACGACCGCACGCAAGTAGGCCATGGCGTCTTTCACTTCGCGCCGGTCGTAGAACCGAGTGCCACCCACCACCTTGTAGGGGACTCCTTGGCGCATGAACGCTTCTTCGATGACACGACTCTGTGCGTTGGTTCGGTACAGCACGGCGATGTCGCGGAAGTTCGCGTCGGCATCACGTTGCAACTGTTTCGCCGTGCCGGCAACCCAGTTGGCCTCATCGCCTTCGTCTTCAGCGTGATATCGCTGGATGCGTTCGCCACTGCCACTATCGGTCCACAGCGACTTTGGCCGACGCTCAGTGTTGTTCTCAATGACGGCGTTCGCGGCATCGAGGATCGTCTGCGTGCTGCGATAGTTCTGGTCGAGCACCACCGTGGTGACGTCGGGAAACGCCTCCTCAAACTGCAAGATGTTGCGAAAATCTGCGCCACGGAATCGATAGACCGACTGGTCGGTGTCGCCGACGACGCAGACGTTGTTGTGGCCGCCGGCGAGCATCAGCACCATCTGGTTCTGAGCGTTATTGGTGTCCTGGTATTCGTCGACGAGGATGTGGGCGAAACGTTCGCGGTAGTGCTCGAGGACGTCGCCGTGATTCTTGAACAGCTCGACGGTTTTGGTCAGCAGGTCATCGAAGTCCATCGCACCGGCCTTGAGGAGCCTCGCCTGATACTCGGCGTAGACCTCGGCGTGCTTGCGATCAAAGATGTTCTCAGCGCCGCCGGCTGCTTCGGCCGGAGAGACCAGCTCATTCTTCCAGTTGCTGATAATGCCGTGCACGCCGCGTGGTGTGAAGCGCTTCGAGTCGAGCCCCTGGTCGCGGATGACGTAGCCGGTGAGGCGATTGGTGTCGGCTGAGTCGTAGATCGAGAATTGTCGGGGGTAGCCGAGCGCGTCGGCATTGGCGCGCAGGATGCGGACGCATGCCGAGTGGAAGGTGGACACCCACATCGTCTTGACGACCGGTCCGACCAGTACGGCGACGCGTTCGCGCATTTCGGCAGCGGCTTTGTTGGTGAACGTGATCGCCAGAATCTTTGAGGGATGCACGCCCACATGGATGAGGTGTGCGATGCGATGCGTGAGCACCCGCGTCTTGCCCGAACCGGCACCGGCGACCACCAGCAAGGGCCCACTCTGGTGGACCACGGCATCGAGCTGATCGGGATTGAGCCCTTGAGCGAACGGTGACAGGCCATGCGAGACGATCTCGCTCTCCGCGCCGAACGGCCCAGTTGGTTCGGCCTGATCCGACTCAGCGGACGGCGCGTCCGCCGGATGGGGAATGTCGCCGAACAGCTCCTCGTCACTCATGCGGGAATCACTCTAGGGATGGACTGTCACGGTCGAGCCGTCCCGCGACGACGGGCATCACACCTGCAGCACGATTCGCGACCACACGCACCCAACGAGCTCGTCAAGTCCGCCCGGTGCGTAACGTGGTGATCGTGACGTCGCTGGTCGAACTCAGCGCCGGCGAACTGGCCTTCTGCGCCGTTGTACTGCTCGTTGCCTCATACATCCGCGGCTATTCCGGATTCGGTTTCTCCGCTGTGCTCGTCGCCGGAGCGACCTTCGTGATCGAACCGGTGGCGGCGGTGCCGCTCGCGCTCACGTTTGAGGTCTTAGCGAGCCTTGCGCAGGGCCCCTCGATCTGGCACGAGATTCGTTGGCCCGATTTCCGCCTCTTGTTGGCTGCCGCGATCGTCGGCAACCCGATCGGCTTGGTGATTCTCACAACCGTCGATAGCGACGTCCTGCGCGGCGTCACCCTCGCCGTCTTGCTGGCGCTCACCGCCGGACTGCTCGTCAACCACTCGGCTCGAGTTCATCCCACACCACTGCTGGTCTTCAGTGTCGGGGTCGTCGCAGGTGTCGTGAACGGGGCCACGGCGATGGCGGGGCTGGTGCTCGTGTTCGCGATGAGTATGGCGGCGATCTCAGCAGCGGAGACTCGAGCCACACTCATCGCATACTTCTTTGCTTCGAATCTCGTCGTCATCGTCGGACTGTTCGTTGCGGGCGAACTGACCGATGAGTTGTTCTGGCGCGTCCTGCTCGGCATTCCGCTGCTCGTCGCTGGCATCGTCGCTGGTTCGTTGAAGTTCCGTTCGACTTCGGAGACAGCCTTCCGGCGCGTCGCCCTCTGGCTGCTCGCCGCCATCGCCATCGTCGGACTCGGCAGCCTTCTCCTGGCGTGACGTCCGCCTCTGCACTCCAGCCGCGACAGCGGTGGCGCCTGGACGTGGCCCTCACCAGACTGGCCTTCGCTCAGTGTGTTTGTTCGGCCAGTTCGAGCCAGAGGAGTTCGAGCTCGTCGAGTTCGGATTGTGCCGTCGCCAGGTCCTGACCAACCGCTTGCAGCTCCGATGAATCAGTGAGACCGGTCAACCGCTCGGTGAGGGAGTCGACGCGCTTCTGTGCTTTGACCATCGCCTGTTCGGCCGCACGAAGTTGCCGGCCGAGGGTCGACGGGCTCGGTCCCGTCCGAGCCGCCTTCGGCTTGCCCGGCCGACTCGACGAATCGGCCGTGGCGGGTCCAGCCTTCGATGCGCTGACCTTTTTCGCCGATCCAACTGATCTTCCAGTCCGACCGGTCGAACGCTCCGCAAGCCAACCGCTGACGCCGCCGGGCACACGGTGCATGGTGCCGTCCTCGTCGATCGCCAGCACGTGATCTGCCACACGATCGAGAAAGGCTCGGTCGTGGCTGGACGTGACGAGTGCACCGGGCCATTCATCAAGAAACGACTCGAGTGACCGCAATGTGTCGAGATCAAGATCGTTCGTGGGCTCATCCAGGATCAGCAGGTTCGGCTTCGTGGCCAGCACCATCACCAGTTGCAGCCGGCGACGTTCGCCGCCCGACAGCATCCGCGTCGGCGCGTATTGGGCAGTGGAGTCGAACCAGAACTTCTCGAGGAGCGCCTTGTCCTCATGGTCGGGCTCCCGGTAGGGCCCTGCGACCACCTTGCGGACAATGGCGTCCGGATCGAGCGAAGACGAGTGCTGATCGGCGTAGCCGACCACGACGGTCTGCCCTCGCTTGACCTCGCCCGCAACGGGTGCGGCCCGCCCTGCGACGATGTCGAGCAGCGTGGTCTTACCCGACCCGTTCGGACCGACAACTGCAAGCCGGGCGCCGGGCTCGATGAGCAGGTCGATGTTCTCAAAGACCGTGTGCGCGTCGAACCGTTGCGTGACGCCGATCAGCTCGACGACTTGATTGCCGAGGCGAGACGTTCCAGCACCCAACTCGAGGTCGTTGCCACGTACGCCGGCGGCTGCGGGGCCGCCTGAGATGATCTCGGCGGCACTCCGCAGTCGCGCCTTGGGCTTCGTCGAACGCGCGGGCGCGCCACGACGCAGCCAAGCAAGCTCCTTGCGCGCCAAGATCTTGCGCGTTGATTCTTCCGCTGCTTCTCGTTCGATTCGCTCGGCGCGAGCATCGAGGTACGTCGCATAAGCGCTTGACCCAGCCGCCGCCTGATGGATGTACGACTGTCCGTTGTCGAGTTCGACGACGCGGCTCGGGCCAACGGCCGTCGTCAGTCGATCAAGTGCATGTCGGTCGTGGGTGACCAGCACCAACGCCGCGCTCATCGCAACGAGGCGCGATTCAAGCCACTCGATTGCCTCGAGATCGAGATGGTTCGTCGGCTCATCGAGGACCACCATGTCGAAGGCACCCTGCTGGTCGTCCGCCAGCACCTTCGCAAGCGCAACCCGCTTGGCTTGGCCACCCGACAACTGGTCGGTGCGACGGTCGAATAACGGCAAGACGCCCAGCGTCGTTGCGGCAGCCTGCACTTCCCATCCGTCGCCGAGGACGTCGCGGACCAGTCCCTCCGGCAACACAGGATCTTGCTCGAGCGACACAATCCGCGCACCTCGGCCGAACCGCACATCACCGCTGTCCGGCGTGAGCGCTCCCGTCATGATCCGCAGGAGCGTGGTCTTGCCGGAACCATTGACGCCGACCACAGCGACGCGATCGCCCTTTGAGATGGTGACGTCGACATGACTGAAGAGCACCTTGTCGGGCTGAGCCAGCCCGACGTCGGAGAGATCGACGCAAATCACCCCGGCGACGCTACGGCCGAAACGGTCACGCCGTGCCGAGCACGACGGGACCGTTCGACGGCTCCTGTGGGGGGATCAGTTGCCGTTGATCTTGTCGGTGATGCGTGTCTCGATCTTGGCGAGCTTCTCCGCGACCTCCTCTGCCGTGATCCGCTCGGCCTCGACGGCAGTGTTGATGCGCTCCTCGGCTTGGGTCACCAGCGCAGCGATCACGGCACTGGTTTCGACACCGTTCGCAGCTGCGATTTCAGCCAGGGTTGATCCGGCGCGGAGCTCCTCCCGCAACTCGTCGGCACCGACGCCAAGAAGCTCGGTCAGCACCTCAGAACGGGCGAACTTGCCGGGGCCACGACGTCCATGATTTCCACGATCGCCGCGATCGCCGCGCTCCGGCCGATTCTCGACCAGGTGGGTGGCGACTGAATCAGCTTGGGATGCGGTCAACGTGCCGTCGACGACGAGTGGCTGCAGCGCGTCGCGGAGACGTTCGCCAGGATTGGTCTGGGTGCCTTCGCCGACGGTGTCGTCGACCTGCTGCACGAGTGCGGCGGGAGCGGCGGGGGATGTGTCGTCGTCATCGGCCGCACTGGAGAGGCCCGGCACGCCGAGCACCAAGCCGGCGAGTGAGCCACCGACGAGCCCGGCGGTGAGACCGATGGCCAAGCCCTTCTTCGAGGACCGGGGCTGCTGGGCCTGAGGGGAGACCGTGTTGTTCATGTCGTGTTCCTTTCCAGAACGCTGTGGGGGATGTCGACGACGATGACAGTCCCCGGTGAGGAGGAAACCGGAGCAAGGTAAGAGTCGGGTGTGACTCCAGCAGCGCACGAAGCCGCACGAAGCCGCAGTGGTGCCGGTCAGGTCATGCAGGGTTCGCCGAGGTCGGCGCGTCCTGGACTGGCAACTCGAAGCCGACCGACGCGCCACCGCCAGGCCGGTTGACTGCGCTCACAGTGCCACGGTGCCGCTCGACGATCTCACGCACGATCGCCAACCCCAGCCCTGAACCCGGCAACGTCCGCGACGCCGTAGCGCGGTGGAATCGGTCAAAGACCAGCGAGAGATCGTCTTCTGGAATGCCCGGCCCATGGTCAATGACCATGAGCCTGCCCCCGTCAACCTCCACGCGGATCTCGGCATCGCTCTGATCGAACTTCGCGGCGTTCTCGACGAGATTGGTGATCGCCCGTTCGATTCCGGCGAGCGGCGCAAACACCGTGGCTTCCTCACCGACGCGCACCCCGACTTCCACGACGACAGATCGCTCCCGTCGTCGGCCAACACGCGCGGCCACACGGCGAGCCACCTCGGCGAGTCGAAGATCCTGCGGCGGCTGGTCGGCAAGTTCGCCAGACGCAACAGCGACCAGTTCGTTGACGAGTTCAGTGAGTTCGCCGACCTCGCTGTCGAGGTCCTCCAGGATCCGTTCCTGCATGTCAGGCGCCATGTCCGGGTGCCGACGGAGCACGGCAAGGTTCGTCCGCAGGCTGGTCAACGGGGTCCGGAGTTCGTGACCCGCGTCCTGCACCAACCGCTGCTGTTCGCCTCGAGACCGTTGGAGCGCACCGAGCATCGAGCCAAACGCCGAGCCGAGGCGGCCGACTTCATCCTTCCCCGGCTCGGGCAGTGCAACGTTCAGGTCGCCCGACTGCTCCACTTCGCTCGCCGCTCGGGTCAGACGACGCAGCGGCGCAGCAACCGTGCTGGCGAGAAGCCAACCCACCGCTGCGGCGAGCGACGAAACGACGAGAACGAACAACGCAGTGCGACGTTGGACGTCGCGCAGCACTCGATCGGTCTCACCCAGCGAGCGGGCGACCTGAACAGCACCGGCATCGCGCCCAACGGTGTGTACCCGGAAACGTTCGGAACCGAATTCGACCGTCGACTGATCGAACCCGCGATTCACACCGACCACACTCAGCGCGGCGTCGCTGACTGGAAGATCGACCTCAAACGAACTGTTGACCGTCTCGGCCCGAACATTCAGCACACGCACCGAGTAGATCCCGAGCAGACCACGCGCCGGGATTCGAAAGCGATTGTCGTCGCCCCGTCCGACGAGCAGCGTCGTGGCCTCACTGATCGAGTCGTCGACTTCGGCGATGAGTCGAGCACTGGTCGATCGGTAGCTGATCGCCCCGACGACGGAAGTGGCCACGAGGACCAGGACGGCCATCGCCACGGCGATCTTCAGCCGCAGTGAATTCACAATGGTGTCCGGACCGTGTAGCCCACGCCGCGCACCGTCTGCACGAGTCGCTGCTCGCCCTCGGCCTCGGTCTTGCGACGGAGGTACCCGATGTAGACCGCAAGGTTCTTGGAATCTGGCCCGAAGTCGTAGTTCCAGATGCGCTCGTAGATCGTCGTGTGATCGAGCACGATCCCCTGGTTCTCGACCAGCAGTTCGAGCAGGTCGAACTCGGTCTTCGACAAATCGATCTCGCGTTCACCACGAAACACACGACGGGCTGCGGGATCGAGGCGAAGGTCGCCAACGTCAAGGGTCGCGGCCACATCCTCTCCGGCGTACTCCGCTCGGCGTAACAGTGCTCGCAGACGGGCGAGCAACTCATCAAGGTCATACGGCTTCGGCAAGTAATCGTCCGCACCGACGTCGAGGCCCGCGACGCGATCGGAGGTCTCCGTCCGAGCGGTCAGCATCAAAATTGGCAGCCGATTACCTTCGGAACGCACCACGCGACACACCGTCAAACCGTCGACGAGCGGCATCGACACGTCGAGCAGAAGCGCTGCCGGCTCGTCGCGCGCGACAGCGTCAAGACACTCCGCACCGTTCGACGCGGCCGTGACGCGATAGCCCTCAAGTTCGAGCGCTCGCACGAGCGATTCGCGCACGGCGCGGTCATCCTCAGCGACCAGAAGATGAGCCGGTGCACGATCGTTGGCCGAAGCATTCACCTCGCCAGTCTTGCCGCTCGCGCGGCCGGCGCGGGTGAGAGTTGAGTATGAATCCCCGTGGCCGACCTCCGCCGTTTGCTAGCAACTGCAGGTGCAGTTGTTTCCGTCGAGCGCTCAGATCGAGGGCCGCAACCTTCCTCTGACGATCGCTGCCGTTGCTGCAGGCGGCGCGACCGGGGCAACACTGCGCTGGGCCGTCCGAACGCTTTTCGACGTCGAGACCGGCTCTTGGCCGTGGTGGACACTCATCGTCAATGTGCTTGGCTGCCTGGCGATTGGCGTCGCGGTCCACCGGCTCGAACGCGGATCGCTGCGCTGGGACGCCATCGTCACCGGCCTGCTTGGCGGCTTCACCACGATGTCGTCGTTCGCCGTCGAACTCAACGACTTCGTCGACCGCGACATGACCGGTACTGCCGTCGCGTATGGCGGAGTCACCGTCGCAAGCTGCGCTGCCGCAGTCGGACTCGCGTCCGCCCTGTCTCAGCAGCTTGCCCGCACCAACCTCTGCAGAGGTGACGACACATGACGCCGATCGTCTTCGTCTGCGCCGCCGCGTTGGGCGCTGTTGCCCGACTCGCCCTGGGCCTCCTCGTGTGCTCGTGGCAGGCGCTACTTGTCGCCAACACCGTCGGCGCCGCAGTGCTCGGCTACACCCTGAGCGCAGACTTCTCCGACAGTGTCGTCACCATCATCGGCATCGGATTCTGCGGCGCGCTCACCACCTACTCGACATTCGCGCTGGAGGCACGTTCGCTCGGATGGCGTTGGGGATCGGCCTACGCAGCGCTCACTATCGGGTGCGCGTGCGGTGCAGCCTCGGTGAGTGCGACGTTCGTGTAAGGACGGTCCGTTCTCCTGTCCCTGGTCCGTCTCCGGTGAATCGGAGGTCAGGTGGTTTCGAGGATGCGAACCGGCAGCACACGCGGTCCACGAATCTGACCGGCGCTCCACGTCACGTCACCGGCGAGCTCAAACTTGGGGAACCGGGTGATGAATTCCTCGATCGCCACCTTGAGTTCGAGCCGGGCGAGGTTCGAACCGAGGCATCGGTGAATACCAAGCCCGAAGGCTGCGTGCCGGTTCGACTCCCGGTCGATGATGAACTCATCAGCGTCCTCAAATGCCCGCGGATCGCGGTTGGCCGCAGGGAAAGGCAGGAGCACCCAGTCGTCCTTCTTCATGGGGCACCCATGGAAGTCCACGTCCTTGGCGACCATACGGGCCATCGTGACCGGGGCGTAGGCACGGAGGAACTCTTCGAGCGCGAAGGTCATCACCTCGGGTTCGGACCCGAGACGGTCGAGGTCCGACGGAGTCTGCGCCAGATGCCAGAGCGATGAACCAATCGCCGACCACGTGGTGTCGATGCCCGCAATGAGCAGCAGCACAATCGAGCCACGCACGTGCTCGGGCGACAGCTTCTCGCCGCCCAGCTCGACGTTGAGGAGGTAGTCGGTGAGATCCTCGCGCGGGTTGTCGATGTGGTCTTGCACCTGTTTGTCGAGGTACTCGTCCAGCTTGAGGAAGTTCTCGCGACGGGTCCCCGGCTCGGCGTTGATCGTCTCGAGCGTGTTGTGCACAAACTCGCGGAACAGCGCCTCGTCTTCTTCGGGGAACCCGAGCATGCGTCCAATGACGTTGACCGGAATGTGCTGTGCGTACTGCACCGCTGCATCGACGGTGTCGCCAGGCGCGACGTCACCCATCTCGTCGAGGAGGCGGCGGCACAGAATCTGGACTTCGGCCTCCCAGGGCTCGATCTGCTTTGGAGCGAACGGTGGCAGCAGCAGACGACGCGCCATCCCGTGGAACGGCGGATCACTCGAGATCGGCGGTACGACACCGATGGGCGCAGGGATAGCAGCGTCGCCTGGGCGGAGGTGGGTGACCACGACACTGCGACTCGTGAAGTTCTCCGTGTCGTACGCGACGTCGTGCACCGCCTCGTGCGTGATCGGAGCCCACATGCCGCCGTAGCGATCGGAATGGGCGACGGGACAGCCGCTGTCGCGCAGTTCCTTCCACACCTCAGGCGCATTTGGGTTGTAGCCGGGGTCGGCGTGGTCGAGGTCGGTCGCCCAGTCGGTGACCGGCCCATAGTCGTCGGCGTTGTACGGAGTGCGTTCCCAGGAGAGCGCGTTCTCCGGAGTGTCGGAAATCTCCAGAGGTTCGGTGGGTTCGATCGTGTCGGTCATCCAGCTGGTCAGTCGGAGATCGTGATCGCGTATTCCGGACAGTTCGACGCAGCGAGACGTGCCTTGGCCTCGAGGTCGGCCGACACATCACCGTCGCCGATCAGGACGGCTTGGCCGTAGTCGTCAACATCGAACAATTCGGGTGCCAACGCGTAGCAACGGTTGTGGCCCTGGCACTTTTCAACATCGAGATGAACACGCATGTCCTGACCCTAGAGCCCAGAATCAGACGCTGGCCAGCCCCCTGGGCATCTTTCTCGAACAGTGTTCCAATGCTGCTGCCTCTGCCATCGGACGCGAAGGCAGCCGAATCTCGCGGTGGCAACGAGTAACTCTGGGGCGTCACCACCAGGGTCAGACCAGGCGAGCAGCCTCGTCGATGTCGGTGCGAGTGAGTGTGAGGAGCTCATCTCGATTGAGGTCGATCATCCCTGCCGCGTCGAGGCGGAGTGCCTGGCGATTGACAGCCTGCTCGAACAGGTTTCGCGCGTACCGCGCGTTACCGAATCCGCTCTGATGACGGGCTGCTCGAAAGATGTCGAGCAGTGCATCGTGTGCTTCGGGCGCGATGACGTACTCAGCATCAGCGGCTGTCTTGTCCATGATCGCCACGAGCTCGAGGTCGGTGTAGTCGTCGAACGCGATCTCACGGGAGAAGCGCGAGCGCAGTCCGGGGTTCGAGGCGAGGAACTGACCCATCAATTCGGGGTATCCGGCAACGATGACGACGAGCCGACCACGATGGTCTTCCATCCGCTTGATCAACGTTTCGATCGCCTCTGAACCGAAATCGAGGCTCTTCGGTCCGGCTGGCGACAGCGCGTACGCCTCGTCGATGAACAACACGCCATCGAGCGCACGCTTGATGGCCCGATTGGTCTTGAACGCGGTGTGCCCAACGTATTGTCCGACGAGTTGAGCCCGATCGACCTCGACCAGATGACCCTTCTCGAGATAGCCGAGTGCGCCGTAGATCTCCGCCACGAGGCGGGCGACAGTCGTCTTTCCTGTGCCGGGGTTGCCGTAGAACACCAGGTGCTGGCTCGCTGCCACTTCGGCCAGCCCATGCTTGCGACGCTGCTGCTGAATGCTCAGTGACGCGATCAGTGTCGACACCTGCTCCTTGACGGAGTCGAGTCCGACGAGCGTGTCGAGTTCGGCTCGGACCTCGTCGACGCTTCGGCGCGCCCTCTGCCGGCCGGGTCCCAGATCGACGCCACGCTCCCCAAGCCGTCGCTCAGATTCACTGATCAGTCGGCCAACACCGTCGCCGGCCTGCTTGATGCGACGCGTCAGTCCGCGAGGTCCCCGTGCCATTGGCCAGACCGTACCGATCCGCAAGCCCAACGCATCGCGTGATGCGGGCTGGTCCTTCGCGGCCACACGCGTGTGGAAGTGGCGCTGTCTGCGCGCAACGTGTTCACGCCTTCGCTTGCGACGCGGAACGTTCCGACCCCAGCGACACGAGCAAGAAGCCAATCGTGCATGGCAGCGTCAAAATTGCGGTTGCTGCACCAACGGAGAGCCGCGACTCGGCCAACACTCCGACCGCCACCGGGATGACCAGCGCTGTCACTCCGGATCCCGCTCGCAACCACGTGAGCGCTGCGTCGCGTCGACCTGGGAACCTCGCGGCATCGTCATACAGCTTCGGGAAGAAGGTTGAGATGCCGACACCGGCGACCACGTACCCAGCGAGCACCATCCACCGATTCGGTGCGAACGCTGCAACGGCAAGACCGAGACCGGACACGACGATGGCGCCGCGCAGCAGCCGATCGCTTCCGACGCGAATCAGCACCGAGTCGCCACCGAGTCGGCCGACAGTCATCCCGATCGTGAACGCGACAAATCCGAGGCCAGCGAAGCCCGCCGATGCCCCAAAGTCCTCGCTCAACCGGAATGCGGCCCAATCGGTCGAGACGAGTTCAACGGTGAGGGCAAACCCGCCGGCTGCGGCGAGCAGTATCAGCGTGATCCACCGCTGCCGCGTTCTGCGGGCCGGTCGTGGCAGATCGTGGAACTTGGTGTTTGCTCCTTCGTCGACTTTCAACAGCCCCGACCCGACAAAGACGAGCGCGCCGAGCAGCACGGCGCCGACAACGATCAGGTGCATCCGCAGCGAGAGCCCTGATGCCGCGGCCTGCGCGGCGGCGAGCCCCCCGGCCACCGTGCCGAGGCTCCAGAGCCCGTGCAGGCGATTCATCACTGGTGCGTGCCGGCGGGAACTCAACCAGGATCCCTGAAGGTTCATCGCGATGTCGACGACGCCGTCAGCGGCCAGCATCACTGCCGAGCCCAACAAGAGCATCCACCAGACTTCGGCGAACCCGACGATCTGCAGACCGCACAGCAACACCAAGACGAACACAATCAGTGCTCTGCGCGTTCCAACGGCATCAATGATGCGCGGCGACCACATGCTTGCCAGCAGGCCGAGCGCTGCGCCCGCAGTGAGGACTGCGCCCAACTCGTCGAGGCTCAGGTCGAGCCGGTCACGAATCTCTGGGAGCCGCGGCACAAAGGAGGCGAACACCGCACCGTTGACGAAGAACTGCACGGCCACCGCGTGCAGCGCCCGGCGATCAGTCGCCGTGAACTCGCGAGCGCTCAATGTCACTGCGGCAAACTACTCCTGTCCTTCCTCGACCCGACGACCATCGAGGCCGGCGGACCGCTGCAGTCAGAGAGCGATGATGCGCTCGAGCGCATCATCGCGCGACGCATCGATGACCGCTGTGATCGGTCCGCTATCACCAGAAACAGCGGCCAACGGCCCCCCGCGAATGGTGCCGACGGTGAGCACCACGACATCGACGTCGGGTGCAACCTCGCGACAGATCGCCGCCTTCGCGATCGACTTCCACACGTTCTCAACCCTGCTGAGTCCTGGTCGAGCCGGCGTGTTGACGCCACCGAGTTCGAAGATCCGAGTGACGCCATCAGGGCCAACGCCGCGGAAGTTCACCGTGACACCAGGCGACACCCGGGCGGCTTCGTCGACATCGGTGTATCCCGCTTCGTCGAGGAGTATCCGCGCCATGTCTTTCAGCGTGCGCCGATCAGGCATCTCCCGCGGCGCCATCGACTTCACCCGCTCTTTGGCCTGCTGTACGTAACCGGGATCGGTGTCGTATCCGACGTAGTGACGACCCGTGTTCTTCGCTGCAACAGCCGTAGTCCCCGAGCCCATGAACGGGTCGAGCACGACGTCACCTTGGTAGGTGAACAAATGCAGGCAGCGCTCGACGAGCGCGACTGGGAACGGTGCGGGGTGGCCGACTCGTGTCGCGCTCTCAGCGGGAATTTCCCACACGTCGAGTGTGGCTTCCATGAACTCGTCGCCAGGCACCGTCGCCACGCCGTCGACGCCATTGCCATCGCGGTTACCGGTTCCGACGCGATCGAAGCGGCCCTTGCTGGCGATGATGACTCGCTCCGTTGTGTCGCGCAGCACCGGATTGGCCGGAGATTGGTACGACCCCCAGGCACACGAACCGCTGGCGCCACGCTGCTTCTGCCACACCACTTCGCCACGCAGGAGCAGTCGAAGATCATCCTGGAGAATGGTGGTGACGTCAGCAGCCAGGCTGCGATACGGCTTACGGCCGAGGTTGGCCACATTGACTGCGATGCGCCCGCCAGGTTCGAGCGTGCGGACACATTCGCCGAGCACGTCGCGGAGCATGGTGAGGTACTCGATGTAGTCGGCCGGTACGTGCCCTTCGCCCAGGGCGGTCTCATACTCTTTGCCGGCGAAGTACGGCGGCGAGGTAACGACGAGTGCCACCGATCCGTCGGGCACCTTCGTCATACTGCGTGCGTCGCCGACATAGATCGCGTCGAGTTTGTCATGGGTGCCAAGGGTGTCGTCGTCGCTGATCTGCGGCGGAGCAAACCGGCTGTAGAAGTCCGACGAGTCGTGCGACTCGCGCTTGCTGACGCCAAACGATGACGTGGATGTTCCCATGATGTGTCTCTGTCTCGCTCGTTCAGTTCTGGCCGTCAGCGGGTGCGGTATCCGCTTCGTCGAATGGCATTGGTGGGTTCGTTTGGGTGGCGGCACGCTGCATGCGCTCGACCGGCCGTTCACGCATGTCGGCATGCGTGAGGATCCAGAAGCGGTTGGTGCCGACCGCATCGACGACCTCGGTTGCGACGTCGTTTGCGGGCATCCCCTCAGCAATGCCGGATGCGACGGCTTCGTTCATCAGCTCGCCCATCGGCGAGTCGACGTGGTCGGGTTCGGCATCCATCAGATCGGTCTGGACAAAGCCGGGACACAGGACGCTGACACCAACCGGGGACCCGGTCGACTCGAGTTCGATGCGCAGCCCTTCGCTGATGGCAACAACCGCGTGTTTCGTCGCGTTGTACGGCGCCGCACCCGGCATGGCGACCAGACCAGCCATCGATGCAGTGCTCACGATGTGCCCGAGGCCCTGCTCGTCCATGATCGGCAAGAACGAACGAATGCCGTGGACAACTCCGAAGAGGTTGATGTCGACCACTTTGCGCCAGAGTTCGATCGGGCCGTTCCAGGCATCGCCCATTCCCGCGATGCCGGCATTGTTGAAGACGAGGTGAGCTGCTCCGTAGGTGGCGAGCGTGTACTCGGCGAGTTCGGCGACCGAGCCTTCTGAGGCGGTGTCGCACACGAACATGGAGATGTCGGCGCCCGCCTCAGTGAGTCGGCCTGCAGTGGCCTGCAATTTTGGTGCGTTGATGTCTGCGAGCACCACGCGCATGCCGCGCTCAATCAACTGCTCGGCGACGGCGAGACCGATGCCACCGGCTCCACCGGTGATCACCGCGACATTGCCGGGCGCGATGACATTCCCAACGACTGTCATACGGGCCAATCTACGATGCGTCGCGCGACGAGTGGTTGATACACGCGCGGAGCGCGCGTGACACGTCTCGACACGACCTCACTCGGCATCACGCTCGATCGGCATCAACCGGCGTCAACTGGCGTGTATCACGACGTCCGCGTGGTGGATGGTGCCTCGGGCACGTTCTTTCGCTGCGTACATCGCACGGTCGGCAACGAGGATCGTGTCCTCCAGTGAACGCGTAACCTCAGGATGAGGTCGACCGCTCGCGATACCAATCGTCGCACCAATCCGGACCCGATGATCCACACAGTCGAACGGCGCGCGCAGGTGCTTGATAATTCGCTCCGCAAGGGCCAACAGTCCTCGCTCGCGGTCCTGGTCGGAGCCTGATCCGTGGTCGCAGACGACGATGAACTCATCGCCACCGGCTCGATACACATCGCCGCCACCGCGTACTGCTGTCGCAATGCGGCGCGCGGTCTGCGCCAGCACCTCATCACCGGCAGCGTGGCCGTAGGTGTCATTGACAGCCTTGAACCGGTCGAGATCGATGAACAAGACGCTCGAGGGCGTCCGCGCCGACTCGATGCGGTCGTTCAGCGACGTCCGATTGCCCACCCCGGTCAACGCATCACGACGTGCAGCGAGCTCAAGCTCGCTGCGGCAATCGGCCTGCTCGAGCGCAAGGCGAGCCAACCGGATCACATCGGTGATGTGCTGCTCCTGGTTCGGACTCACCACGACGGAGATACGCCGCCACACAATCAAGACGGCAGCGACATCGCCGGATCCGTCGACGATTGGGCGCACCCACGCTGCCGGGAGCTGGGCCATCGCCATCTCTGCACCGGTCTGCGCGTCAACATCACTCGAGGTCGCGTCCAGAACATCCTGTGGTTCGTTCCGGACGAGACATCGGCGCCATGGCGTGTCGTGCGCATTGACGAGATCCGCGTCGATCGGCCACTCCCCCATCACGCGGAACAAATCCTGGTCGGTTGGCGCCCCTGGCTCGACAAGCAGAATGCAGCCGATGCCGTCAAGTGGCATCGCGCGGCCGCACATGGCAATGGCCGCCAGAGTCCGGTCCAACGGTTCGTCCGATGCAACAGACGTCACCGCTGTCGCCAGGACGTCACGAACCGATTCGGGCGTCAGCGTCACGACATATCCGGCGACACCGAGTTCGGCGGGCGCCTCGTAGGACCAAAACTGCGTGAAGTGACTCACGCCGGCGCTGTCGACGTAGCGAATCCGACTCGGCCCCATCACCATCCCGTCGAAATCAGGGCCATTGGCGAGCAGATCGATGGCAAAGTCCACATCCCGATCGTCAATGAATTCCATCGCGGAACGCCCAAGCACGGTCGATCGTTCTCGACCGATCATGCCCAGCAGTCGTTCGTTCACGAACACGATGTTCGCTGCTGTGTCGATGACAAACATCGCCACAGGCATCACGTCAAGCAGCAACGACGGGTTGGCTTCGAACTGCTGCTTCCCCGTGTTCTCCACAGCGACCAACGTCTGGCCGCCAGTCAGTTTCATCCCGTTGCCCATCGTCATGCCATCGACGTGAAAACGGTCAAACTTGAGTCGAGTTCGACTCGCGACTAGGCGCGATGCTGTCTGCGACCACAGTTTCACCAGGAACAACTTGCAGAGATAGCGTCGTCGGCACATGTCCAGCCGCTACCTGTGGACCCCGCTGCAACTCGGTCCGGTCGAAACACGGAATCGAATCGTTTTCTCGGCCCACCTCACGAACTACGCGCGTGACGGTCTCCCGACCGCTCAGCACGCCGCCTACTACGCCGCCCGAGCCGCAGGCGGCACCGGACTGATCATCACCGAAGAGCACTCCACTCACCCGACCGATTGGCCGTACGAGAAGCTGATCCACGGCTTCCACCGCGACGTCATTCCCGGCTACCTGGCCATGACCGAAGCCGTCCACCGGCACCGCACACCGATCTTCGCGCAGATCAACCACAACGGCGGGCAGGCGTCATCGATGTACTCGCGACTGCCGGTCTGGGCTCCCTCCGCGGTTGCCGATCCACTCTTCCGCGAAGTGCCGAAAGCCGTCACCCACGCCGAGATCGACGAAATCATCGCCGGGTATGCGCTGGTCGCTGAACACTGCGCCGAAGGCGGCTTCGACGGTATTGAACTGCAGTGCTCGCACAGCTCCATCGTCCGCGGGTTTCTGTCTCCGGCGACCAACAAACGGACAGACGGCTACGGCGGCTCGCTCGAGAACCGGGCGCGCCTGCTGATTGAGATCGTTTCAGCAGTCCGCAAGGTGATCGGCAATCGACTTGCGCTCGGCGTCCGAATCTGCGGGGACGAACTCATTGACGGCGGCACCACGATCGACGACGCCGTTCGCATCGCCGAACTCGTCGAGCAGACCGGCCAGGTCGACTACATCAACACGTCGATCGGTGTGGCCACGGCAAGCCTGTTCATGATCGAGGCATCGATGCACATCCCGCCGGGCTACGCGATGTTCATCCCCTCGGCGATCCGCAAGGCGGTCGACCTTCCCGTGGTCGGAGTCGGCAGATTCAAGGATCCGCTCCAGGCCGAGCGAGCACTCGCCGAAGGCCACTGCGACCTGGTCGGAATCGTGCGCGGCCAGATTGCCGACGCCGACTTCGCGGCGAAAGCCCGCGCCGGCGCCACCGATGAGACCCGGCTCTGCCTGTCGTGCAACCAGGAGTGTGTCGGTCGCATGGGTCTGAATCGGTGGCTGGGTTGCATCGAGAATCCCCGCACCGGACGTGAGGCGGAAGGTGTCGGTGCCATCCGGATCACACCCAAGCCGAAATCGGTGATGGTCGTTGGTGCCGGCCCCGCCGGATTGCAGGCAGCTCTCGCGTCGCGCCGCAACGGGCACGCGGTCACCGTGTTCGAAAAGGGATCGGAGGCTGGCGGCCAGGTTCGAATCGCGGCCTCGGTACCCAACCGCGCCGAGTTCGGCGACATGGTGCGCAACCAACTCGCCGAGTGTCGACGGCTCGGCGTCGAGTTCGAATACGACGTCGGCGTCTGGCCCGGCCTGGTCGACGAGCGCCGCCCCGACCACGTCATCATTGCGACCGGGGCCGAACCGGCACGGCCGTACTGGGTCCCGGAAGATGCCACCAACGTCGCCGACGTTCGCGAGGTCCTCGAGGGAACCGCTGAGCCCTTTGGCGACGTCGTGCTGATCGACGAGATTGGATTCCACCACGCCACCTCGACTGCAGAAGTGCTCGCCGATCGCGGCTGCAACGTCGAAATCGTCACGCCGGGCATGGTCGTCGGCCAAGACCTCGGCATCACCCTCGACATGGAAAACTGGTGGATTCGTGCTGGCGAGAAGGGCATCGCGCAGACCACGGACCTCGTACCAATGGGTCTCGAGGGCAACACGCTGACGCTGCTGCACCATCCCACCGGCCAGAACGTCGAGCGCCGTCCCGACTGGATCGTGCTCGCCATCCATGGCAACCCGGTCGAGTGGCTCTACCACGACCTGCGCGCTGCAGGCGTCAGCGTCGAACGCGTCGGCGACTGCGTCGCACCCCGGCGCGCGCACAGCGCGGTGATCGAGGGCGAACGCGCCGGTGCCGCCGTCTGAACCGCTGGCCGGTCAGATGTTGCCCAGAGCGCCGACAAAGCGATCTGCCGTCCTCTAACGTCCACGACTGTGATTGACATCGACGCGGCATTGTCCGCACTCTCCCTCACCGACAAATGTCGGATCGTCACCGGCAAGAACACGTGGAGGACCGTTGCCTTTCCCGAGGCAGGTATCCCCGCGATCAAAATGAGCGACGGGCCCAACGGCATCCGCGGCGAGGGTCATGGTGGCGGTGGAACCCCCGGCGTCGTCGTGCCTGCCGGGATCACGCTTGGTGCCACGTGGGATGTCGAACTCCTCGGCGAGATCGGATCACTTCTCGGGATCGAGGCCCGCCGTAAGGGCGCCCACGTCCTTCTCGGCCCCAACGTCAACCTGCATCGAACACCGATCGGTGGCCGCACCTTCGAGTGTTACAGCGAAGACCCCGAACTGTCCGGGGCACTTGCCGCGTCGTACGTTCAGGGCGTCCAATCCCACGATGTCGCCGTCACGGTGAAGCACTTCGTGTGCAACGACACCGAGATCGAACGAATGAGCGTCGACGTCCAGATCGATGATCGTCCGCTGCGCGAGTTGTACCTCCGTCCGTTCGAACGCGCCGTAAAAGAGGGCGGCGCCTGGGGCATCATGAGCGCGTACAACAAGCTGAACGGCGAACATGCCGCACAGCAC